>OKSA01000820.1_pt1 | contig 29900 bp, 21 predicted proteins | sample 1601181 | NCBI WGS metagenome assembly OKSA01 (sample SAMEA3541538, study PRJEB24748) | human gut metagenome | biome: human gut; feature: human-associated habitat; material: faeces | place: China | collected 2012
ATATCGTTATAGAGAATTTATTTTCGGTGTAACGTTATATTTTAATAACTTTCCGGGTTAGACTTTTCGCCCCGTGCGTCTGTATTTATTTTAAATTACATATATCTGTTTTCAAGCTGCTCGTTAAAGCTGAAATAGAATCTTAGTGTTATGCAGAACCAAACTATGTGTATAGCAATGTCTATCATCATGTATGGCTGCCAAAGATACAGGCATGCTGATGCGGCGATTGACGAACAAGCGGTTATTACAGAGAATACTGCCCATATTATACAGCGGCGTTTTTGTGCTTTTTTTCTGTTTCGCTCTCGTTCAATAACGCTCGGAAGCTCGTTGTGCAGATCAACGCCGGTTTGTTTATCTATCAGTCCATACAGAATGCATACTATACATAGATTTATCGAAATGAACAGTATGTTTCTTATGACATCTATTACCATAAATTGTAAAAATGTTCGGTATGTATCAATGCTATGCGATATTCCGAGAAAATAATATTTGCCTGCGAGCCGATTTCCGGTAATATCAGTGAAAATACATATAATGCCTGACAGCGTACAGAGTGCTACAGTAATATTTTTTATTCGTTTGCTGAATACACTTTTTCCTTTTTACGTTTTCACTTTTCACATTTCCCGGTTTCCGGTCCCGCATCCAACAAAAAAAATAAGGCTGCAAAAACAGCATTTCACATTCATATTGTAGCAGATTGAATTTAAAAAAGCTACCGCAGTGGCGGTTTTATTATAGATATTCTTTTTTGAAGGAGGGAAACCATGGAAAAGAACAATGGTATTTCAGACAGCAGATACAAAAGCAGGTTTTTCAAAAAGCTTGCTGCGTGGATGGGAAAGCACGGGGCAGCGCTGACAGCAGTGGTGCTGATTGCGGTTTCAGCCATCCTTGGGTGTGCCGAGGCCACAATCATTTATGCAGCAAAGGATAATGAGGCATCGAATGATTACGGAACCAGGGGCAATACATCCAGCCCATCTTATATTGGTGGGGGTGGGAATAATCCAACCGTTTACGAGCCCGGCGTCATCGGGGTATCGGTGGTTACCTATGATCTGGATGAAGTCAACAAGAAAGGGACACTTAAATATGGGGTAGATAAAAATAAATATGCTTCCCCGGTAGCATCAACAAGTGACCCGGAAGTCATAGAGGCTGCCAAGAAGGAATATAAGAAACAAAACAAAGCTCCCAAAGACCAGCCGGACTATTACCCATACTGGATCGACAAAATGGGAACCACGGATAAGGGGAAAACAATTCATAAATACAGCAACGCCCTGCATCATGCGATCTCAGCCAACATCCTCGCGATGCAGAACTCGTATGAATATGATGACAGCACCCTGGTATTCGTCCCGCGTGTTGTAGCATCCAGCAGCCACCATTCCTGGATAATGAAGGAAAAGAGTTCCGTTGTGACCGGCCGTGCGAAAGGTCATAAAAAGTCCGTTTTTTATGACCTCGATCCGTGGTATGAGGAAAAGGATGCCGGGAGCTTTAAGAAAACTTCAAAGGGCGTCACAGATGGCGTTGCCGGCAGCAAGAAGAATAAGGCAGGCATTTACTATGCCGATTTGAAGAAATATATCAAGAACAAAGAGAAAAAATCATCCAGAAACAGGAAATCTTTTGTGGAAGTTACATCTAGTGACTCCAAGAAAAAGTATGAGGTGTGCAACTATGCACATTTCTCGGAAATGAGTAAAAATGATATTAATAAGATTATCGGGTTTAACGGGAAAAGTTTTTCATCCAAGGGGAAAACAAACCTTGCCCGTGCCAGAAGACTGTATTCTTCTATCGCAAATGTAAATGAAACAAGCAAGGGGCAGTATACGACAACACCGGAAATGGCGGACATCTTCCTCCGGTATACGACAGCTGCCGGACTCAGCAGTAAATCCTATGGCACGGAAATGTTCTCCAAAAACGGGACAAAAGAGGGATTATACGGTACCCAGAAAGGGGTAAGGGATGCCGCAAACAAAAACATGGTCGGGTCCCAGGTACTCCGGAGTATTTACCAGGGCAATTCCCGTTTTAAAAAGGTACTTGCCCCGGGTGCCACCAGGGAAATGGACGAAGTCAAAAAACGTGTCCTGAATGATGAGTACAACACGCATTACCTTGACCTGTTAGTAAGCGGTTACGCCCTCGCCCAGTCAAGTGGTGACAAAAAAGCAGCAAACGAATGGCTGAAAGCTGTAACAACATATGCGAAAACAGCGGCCGATGGAAGCAATGGAAAGGGCGGAAGCAGCAGCCTGGAAAACGTTGTCATCCGTCTGGACATGGGAATGGTTTATGCCACGAGCAAAGAGGTCACCTATGCCTCCTGCGGCAGTGTCATTAATAAGCATTACAACTTTTCCGGCAAAGCAGACGCCTTTGCATCGTTAAAGGGTGTAAATGCAAAGAGCCTGAACAAAGGGTTTATTGGTTTTGCAGCATCTGATGATAAATCCGGACAGAACTACCAGGCGCACAATGAAGAGGTCGCGACGAAAAAAGGCGTTGTCACCAAATCAAAGTATAAAGATGCTGGCTATGGCACGTACTATGACAGGCTTTCAAAGGCAGTGCAGAATACAAAATCCGTCACGGGCAGCGGCAAAGACTGGTACAGCCGCATGGTCATCATGCGCACGACAAAGGCTTATTACAGCATGTCCAATAAAAACGGGAAGCCGAATGCAAGGGTATACAACAGGCTGGCCACGGTCGAACTGCTTCAAACAGTCGGATCCCAGCATGGTATTAATGCATTTAAAGGCACGGCAAAAAATATAGCATGGCAGTATGGTACTTACGCAGTTAACGGTTTTTACTGGATTTCCACACAGCCGGAAGAGACCCCGGATGTGAAATTGAACCTTACCATTTACAGCAAGGATGTGAACGGTAAGGAACCGGCCCAGAATGGAAAAGACATCAAGGATACCTTCCAGTCTTACAGTACGGCAGGAAAAACACAGACAGCAACTATCAAGGACAATCTGTATGTGAAGCTGTCCCCGGGGAAAGACAAGGAATCCAAGAAACTTTTCGATAAGGTTCTTGCATCGGATAAATACCATGTAAAGATTGTGTTTGAAAATGCAGACGGGACAACCGCTGCGAGCCTGCTGGATCCGAAAATCGTAAAAAGTGTCCAGCGGGTAACAGATCCGGAAACGGGAACCAAATATGATGCAAAAAAAGAAGTTACCTATTATAAGGCGCTCAACCAGTATGATTCTACAAACAAAGGGTCAGAAAAGGGAGATGAGCAGAATTACAACAAGCTTGTGTCTGCAAAACAGATTGGTGGTAAAGACCTGCAGGCAAACCGGAGCCTGATCTGGCGCATTTCCAATGCAGATGTGCGTTCCAAAGGGTTTAAGATTTCCGGCACTGGCAGTTATTATGTGAACTGGAAAGCAAAAGTGTATATCATGCAGAAATCCGGCAGTGGTGCGAAGACAAAATGGACAAGCGTGATAAATGGAAGTTCGGTAAAAAAAACAAAGCCATCCATGTCTGACCTTAAGGCAGGTGGCTGCGCAACAACAAACAATGTCATTGCACAGTATATCTACCACAAGGATGATACGAAGGATGTGAACCTTTCCGGCACCTATGAATCCATTCCGGAAGCATATGCAGAATTAAAGGAAGGATCCATTTATAATGAGACATTTGAAGCAATGGCAGGTGTGCCGAGCACACGGTCCCTGTACTTTGCAACCGGCGGGTCAGAATTCATTGTCAACATGCAGGCAGTCTATGATGATTACTACCTCAAGGAAATTTCAGGTGGAAGTAAAAACAGCTACCGTTCCACAAGACGATACAAGAGTGTTTTCAACAGCACGGACTGTGAGTACAAGAAAGGTGATACTTTAAAATCACTTACCGCAGGGAATACAAAAGAAGAGACTTTTGTTGCAGATGCCAATGACAGGAAACAGGAAAAAACGGTCACTGCAGAAAAGAACAGTGCCGTAAACCCGCAGGGCGCTGCCGGTTATAACACAACCGTAAACGGACACGACAGTGCAACCAAATTCCATGCGACATGGACAGGGACGATCGGGAACAATACTTCCCGGTGGTCACAGAGCGGGTCGAATGTAAGCCCGTCCGGAAAACCATGTGAGGGCGGAAATGCCGGTGAAGTATACAGCATGTCCCCGACCCCGGCGAACTGGGATGTCTCTGCCTACAATACAGCATTGGGGCAGGCTGCAAACTGGGCGAAGAAGATGGAGGGAATCGGTAAAAGTGCAGATGGCACGGTCTACCGTATTGATGACTCTGACGGATATAAAAGGGTATACCATGTAGGAACCGCTACGATCAAGGTTACACTGACCGGAGGGGAAAAGAGCTATGATACCGGTTCCTCACGGTCTTATGGCGGAGGAACCTATACATCATCAGATCTTGTATCAAGCGCAAAGAGAACAAATACATCTGCTGATCTTGGAACCGGATGGAGTTACACCAAAGGTAATAAAGCTTCTGCTTCCGGATCCCATACAACGGATGAGCACGGAAAAGTAACCGGACACTCCAGCTGGAGCGGATACAAGGGATCCGTGGATGGGAAATCTTCCAGCATCCAGTACAAAATTGAAGTAACCTTCAGGGATGGAAGCATTACGGCAAAGAACTATGATGGCAATGCCGGGGAAAGCGGGCTGAAAGTAGAAAAGAAAAGCGGCCTGACTCAGTTTGGATCACATGACCTCTGTGGCGCATGCTGCCAGCATGTACTCCCGGCAATCGAGGATACCTGGATCCAGAAGCTGCGTTTCGATACCATCCGTTTCACGAACCTTAAGGTATGGAAGCTGCAGGAAAGGCTATGCCGAAGGCATGGGGGAGATCCGTAAGACAGACGATGGCAGCGGAAGCAGCATTGAAGGGGAAGCAGGAAAAGCAGAAGCAGATGCAGTAAAGAAAGAGAAGGAAGATAATAAGGATAATACCCAGGTCGTTGACCCGGACCTGTCCGGTGTGGAAGGCACGGAAGCTGCAAACGATAAAGAGTATGATGAAAACGGTGATCTTGTTATCCCGGACTATGAGACTGGGGATATAGGGGATGACCCGGATGCAGAAGGGGAAGAAACCTGGACGGACACCTCAGAAAATGACCTTGATATTGTAAAATCAAAGATCGTAAGGTACGACCCGAATATTTTTTATAACATTGCACAGGCAGATACCTCAAAAGCCGGACGTATCCGCTACAGCCTGCAGACCGGGCAGGATGATAATGTCACATGGACAGAGTTCAATAGTGATAAAAAGCTGACCCGTACAGATTTCTGTGACGGGCAGACTGCATCCCATGGAGGAAGCCCGGTTGTGGTTACGGCAAACGGCCATAAAAAGAGCTGGTGCAGGGGATGCCTGTATACAAACAGTACATACAGCAACCTCCGCAACAGACACGACAATGCCAAGACAAGCGGGAAAGAAAAAGGAGAAGCCGGGGAAGCAGCAAAGACCAAGACTGGATATACCGATAACACAGCCGATGCAGTGGACAAGACAACGTTTGAGTGGAAACGTTTTGATAAGAGACGTAAGTTAAACTGCAAGGCAACCGTTATTTCAGATTTCCTGATTTTACAGACCAGCTCAGGCAATGAGAGTATAGTCTACTATCAGGATACTGCAGAAACAAAACACCATGAGTGCCAGGAAAATTATGAGGATACCCTGTGGTATTCCAAGCCGGCAGATATGAACAATCTCAAAAAAGAGAATGTCAGCAAGGCAAACTGGATGTGGACCGATAAGATGTGGACGGATAACCCTCTGGTTAAGAAGACATCAAACCTTAATGTAGGAAGCTATAATGGCAATTACAGCAGTACATCCACGAAGTACCAGGGCACCGGAGGCAATGCAGTTGTAGAAACCGCATTTGATAAAGATGAAGAGAAGTATAACCATATCACAGATACCGATGAGAATGGAAATACCCTGGACCTTGCAAAAGTAACATCTGCAAGGACGATTGAAACAAAACAGAAGCAGATGGACGATGTAAAAACCATCATGCAGACAAAATCGGATTCGATTGACGGGAATATCTGTTCCCCTGGATGTGGAAACACTTATGGCGGAACAAACTATGATACTTATGGCAGCGGATCAGCGCGGATGGGAACAAATACTGCGGATGTTTATACTGCACCTACCAAGCAGGATGTATGGGGAAAATACAGCTGGATTAACCGGATTCTCCCTTCCTTGAACGGACAGACGGATGCACCGGAACCGGCGCAGTTTGGTAATGCCGGACTTGTGCTTATGCAGGACGGTATTGCGCAGTGCCCGACGAACCCGAACCAGGAATATGTCACAGGACAGTCCCATGCGTTCTTTATCCCGTTGGTTACATATACGAACTTTGGTGCGGATAAAAATGCTGAAACACATGATATTACAAACTATACTTTTAAGTATACAGACGGGAATGACAGCGTGACCGGAAGAGCCGGTTATACCATGGATTCCATCTACACAAACGGACAGACGAAAGTCAACAACATCGTTGTCCATGACCCGGTATCCGTACAAGGGGCAAATATCCTTACGGTAAACAAGGAAATGGATCAGCGTGTGCTCGGCGATGATAAAAGCGGGGCAGCGGAGATGAATAAGGAAGCAGATGATGTAACATGTCCGGGAACGGCAGAAGAATGCCAGTACCGGCTGTTAAACTGCCAGTATGGAAAGCCGGTGCGCAGGGCGGCATTTGATGTGGATAATGCAAAACACAGCGATGTGGAAGATGATGACGGGGTGGTACACAGCTATAATTCCATTATCAGCAATATCCTTGCCCCGGGCGGCACTTACATGGATGTAAGTCTCGCAGACAGTGGATTTTCGATCAGGCGCTATGACGGGCTTGGGGCATTTGAAGGGACATCGGAAGATGACAGGGACCAGCCGGACCGTTACCTTTCTGGAAACGGCAGTGCATCGCTTGCAATGTCATGGAGCGCAATGGGGGTAGATACGGAAGAAGCAAAGAATGATACTTACGAACTTCAGGGCGTATTTAATTTCCACAATGCACTGGATTCAGAAAAAGCACTGTTTACCACCCGGGCAACCAAGCTTCTTGCAGAGCCGGATGGTTCCTTAAAGATTGTGCTTGCAGACGGATCCGAATATACATCTGCGGCTTCCCTCCTGGCAAAGGATGGGAAGAATGCCATCCAGTATCATTTTGGAATGGATTCCGTGATGTTATCCCCTAAGAAGGTTGACTACAAAGGCGGTTCTTATACCGTGGATGCCAATACAGGCGTAATTGTTGATGGAAAGGAAATTTCCTTTACAAAAACAAAGAATCCTTCCGGGGATATGACGAATTACATTGGTGACGGCATCTGGTTCGGTAACCAGGACGATGCAGTTCAGGACGATGCAGTTTCCAATGGTACAGCTTATAATGCCGTTTATGACTGCAGCTATTCATTGGATAATCTTGCAGTTACAAGGCTTGCACCGGAAAAGGATGCAAACGGTATTTCATACAGGCATACCTTATCCTGCTTTGCGGGTGTAACAGAACACGCGAGAACAACACAGGACTATTACAATGGCATAAGTGATAAAAGCGTACAGTATACTTACAATTATACGGGTGACGTGCAGGTATTCACTGCCCCGGCAGATGGAGTTTATACCCTTGAAGCATGGGGAGCTTCTGGTGGTGATGGATATGATAACAGTGTTGACAGGGAAAATACAAGTTCTGTCGCTGGAAATGGCGGATATTCCAAAGGAAATGTCAGCTTAAAGAAAGGACAGAAAATCTATGTGTTTGTTGGCGGTGCTGGAAAATATGGAGCCGGGACAAACCGCTTTGGAGGACCAGCTGGTGGTTACAACAGCGGTGGTGACGGTGGTGTTGCCGACAGCGGTTCTGGTGGAGGAATGTCACATATTTCCACCACAAACAATCCCGCAACAACAAGCTGGAACCCTGACGGGACACTTCTGGCTGCCGGCGGCGGTGGCGGAGCAGACAACCCTGGGGGAGGCCGCGGGTCCGATGATGGACGCGGTGGAAATGGCGGTGGAAAGAATGGTGAAAATGCATACATTGAAAACATGAAATCTACCGGAAATGCGACATGGACGCCGACAAGTGGTTTATCACTGCGTACCGGGACAACACTTTCTGGGGACAGTGCAGTAACAAATGGAAGTGAACAGGGTGTATTTGGCCCATATAAAACCTATCTTCCTGGACAAAAGGTTACGATAACAGTAAGGGGTGATAATCTTACAAACGGATATCCGGTTGTATATACCAATTATGGAAGATACCAGACAAGAGATTTTACGGTTGAAGCAGCAAACAGTAATGAATACAGATATTCATTTACCGTACCAAGCGGACTTACATCTACAACAAATACCGACGGGACTTCTGCAGATTCCGGACAGAATCCATATACTATCTGGGAATTCTGTTTCCATGCAAGGGGTTCTTCACGGATGAGGATAGACTCTGAAACTGCATCCTGTGACTATAACTCAGCCAAACAGAATATGGGCGGCTGCGGAATGGGAGGAACCCAGGGCAGCGGATATAAACAGGGTGTTGGGGAATCTGTAACATTTGGAACTGATTCTGGCGGTGCCGGCGGTGGCTGGTACGGCGGATATGTCACTAATGCAAATAATGGTGGCGGTGCCGGCGGTTCGGGATATACAGCATCCGGTCTTACAAACACAGAAATGAAGTCCGGGGTACGCCGTGGAAACGGTCTTGTAAAAATCACTGCAGCCGGAACGATTGACTGGACACGCAAGTTTGATGATGGCTACCAGAAACAGACATCAGAAAACAACAGACATGTGCACACAGAAGCATGCATGGACACGCCATCGGAAGGTTTTAAGATTGCAGTAGATGAAGCAAGCAACGGAAACACTGCAGACCTTAAAAAAATGCTTGGATCTGCGGTATGGGGCAAAATTAAGGATCAGCTGAAGAACTGCTATGGAAGTGGCAGCGGCGGATCTGCAGGCAGCGTAGCTGCAGGAAAGACCTATACCTATGACTATTCCGGATCCGTGAAAAGCATTACCCTCCCGGCTGGTAAATACAAGCTGGAAGCATGGGGAGCATCCGGTGGTGGCAGAAACCCTGGAAAGGGCGGATATTCGACAGGTACCGTAACATTTAATAGCGAAACAACGGTATATATAGTTGTTGGACAGTCTGCAGGTGCATATAATGGTGGAGGTATCGGATGCCATGGATATGGCGGTGGTGCAACACATTTTGCAACAGCAAACGGTGAATTAGCTGCATTGTCAGATAATAAGAACAGTGTCCTGCTTGTAGCAGGAGGCGGAGCCGGAGGAAGTTCCGGAGCTGGTGGAGCCGGAGGAGGCGCAAACCAGAGTGGTACAACCGGTGGAGACGGATGTGGCACGAAAGGGGAAGGCGCAACTGTCAGCGGACCGGGAAATGCTTATTTCAGCGGAGCATTTGGCAAAGGAGGATCGAATTCCGGCTGGAATACCTGTGGCGGGGGCGGCGGTCTCTATGGAGGCGGCGGAAGCTACGAAAGCTATTCACGGAATGATGATGACGACGCTGGTGCTGGCGGAGGCTCAGGATTTGCTTCCCCTTCTTTGACAGATGTATCCGGTATAACCGGAGAGCATAGCGGAAATGGGTACGCAAAGATCACTGTTATCGAAGCACACACTGACTATGATCCAGACAAAGTGTTTGACCTGGTTAAGAAGGCAGCCGGAAATAATTATTCACTGATTCCGGACAGTGTCACTACAGATGGACATACCATCATAAACCCGTTCTGGAGCTGTCAGTGCATCTACGACAGCCATGTATGCACGAAGGACTGCAAGACCACTTATGTCCTGCAGTGCAGGGAACCGCATCATAAGGCAGTTAACGGAAAGATTGGACATTACGATGCTGGCAATGAGATCTGTTATGATGCATGTCATAATGATGAGCTGCATAAAAAGGGTGCAGAGCAGGCAAATGCAGGAAAACCGGGAACGTCCAAGCCACTGGAATTTGGAGATTTCGTCCTGCTTGATAACTATTTTTATATTTACTTTCCAAACAGTGGCGACTTTTATGAGTCAGATGATTATGGAATCGCCCAGACCGAACAGCGGAAGGGAAAAGGATATACGAATAATTATGACTGCACGGAGTGGACCAGGGAGAAATGGATTAAATTCCCATTTTCTGTTTTGTATAATCGGAACGGAACCTTTGAGGAGCACCCTGCGGGTCAATGGTTCCAGCTGGAAATTACGGACAAGGTGACGAACCGCAACGTTAAAAACAACTGTTACGATCTGACCAGCTTGTCGGAGCGTGATGATGGATTTACGTATCAGTTCTACGCCCAGCTTGACAACCATGAGATGAGTGGGGCTACCATTGAGTATGCCGTGGAAGCAATCAACAACCAGCCTTCCCCGAGCGGCAGTGAAAACCCATACGACCGCGACGGAGCGTTATCACTTGACTGCTCCCAGGACAACTCAAGCATTACAAATGCAGGACGTGCAATTGACCTGACGGCAAAACATTCAGCATACAAACAAACATTTGTCGATTTAATATCACGCATAGGAAACCTCATGGTGCAAGACAGTACCGACCTTCGCTTTAGCAATTTGTTCAAACGTAAGACAAATGATGATAAATGGTATATAGATGGTGTTGTTCATGCGGTAGATAAGAGTATACAGAACGCATACCTGTCATGGCACAAAAATAATGGGGATACCGCAACGGATATCCGAGGCGAAAAGGTATCCGCATATAACCAGTGGTACAATACATGGCATACCGCAAAGTGGTCTGATGTAGGTGAGGACTCCGGCAGGTGCGTATCAACCCCGCTTGAGTCAGCAAAGAATAACATCGCAGCACTGCGGGGAAAGAGTGAGCAGCTTCAGCTGGGATACAACCTCTTATGGGATATCCAGGTATTAAGCCGGGATTTCGCGGATGGCAACGTCCAGATCGAGCCGAAATATTACATCCTCGATACTAAGAAGGATAAGCTCATGGCAGTGGATGTGTGGGGCAGCCGGAATGAAGATGTAACGCTTGTCAATGAGTTTGGTCTCATGGATAAGTACGGAACAGATTATTTTGACAAACAAAAGGATAAAATTTATGACCATGCCATGTTACTGAACTGGGATGATGAGAAGGCACGCCGAAACTACAGCGATGAAGAGAAGGCTGCGACCGAAACGGCATCGAAAGTGCTCGGCCGTACAATACTCGACGCAAATGGAATGCCGATGACCAAAAAAAATCCATTAACCGGTATGGAAGAAGGGGTTGTTGCACCGCTGTCCATCCCGATGGGAGATGGCTACCGCGAGGGTAACGCGCAGTTCCTGTACCTGAATGGACGTACCCGTACTTTTATTGGAAACAGTAAAGTTACAGCACTCCATAAAGATATTAATGGCGATGATGACCAGGAGCTTTTTAAGGAATTTGATGCCATTGGAAATGACCTTGGACCTAATGGGGTTTCAGAGGATGAGTACAGTTTCTGTGCATCCCGCTGGCACGTAACACTCGGGCTGCCGTCTTCTGCAAAATTTACGGATGTGACCGTGGATAAAGATGGTAAAGAGCAGCATATCAATCCTTACGATATGATTACCGACGAGGATACCGGGGATAAGATTTATGCGTACCAGAAATATGACCCAGATTACCTCAAAGAGCATGGGGATGAGAACCGGTACATGATTCTTGAAACAGCACGTATCACAGCATACGGAGCGGTCTACAACCTGAGATATTCACAGCTTATGGACAATGGATCGATTACTGCAGCCAACGGGAAAACGTATAATTTCGTCGACAGTGCGACATATCCAGGTAAGGCAAACTCGATACCGACATTGCTTGCGGTATATGGCATCACTAACTCAGGTAGGGACTATGAGACACTACAAACACATTGATGATTTGATAACTGCTATTGATATTTAATAGTATAACGCAAAAAAAAGAAAGCCACTCAAGGAATTTTCCAAGAGTGGTTTTTCTTTTGTCCTTTTTTTAGCCCATGCACCACTTGTGGGGTGCAACGTAAAAAATATGGTGTCCATCATTTTATATATTTGTTTCAACCCCTGCGCCCCTCCACGGGGTGCCACTGTAAACGCGAATGGGAAACGTGTTTCCGCAAGTGTCAGGGTAAAAATCGACTTTTACAGAAGATTTTTCATAAATTCCTTTGACGATTTACATAAAGGCACAATATGTATAATGAAAACATTGCTTTATTTTGCGCTTTTCTCATTTTGGCTAACTTGGGAGAGGACAAGGAAATTGTGTTGCATATTCTATAAGAAAGAAGGTGAGTGATATGGAAGGAGATTAAGAAACAATAAGTCGCACCCCGGAAAGGGGCGCGTGGGTTGAAATAACAAATTCTTGTGTGATTGTTCCTATTGGAGAATGTTTTTTTGTGATAATTCTGGGTGATATGCATCCTTCTTCCTATATTTCCGGTTTCATTTTTGATGATGTTGTGGGGAAAACAGGTATTCTGCGATTCCGGTTGTACATTGCAACGCAATGGCTGCCTTTCCTTCACTTATTTGTTTGCAAGTACGACAATATCCCAGTATCTGGAAATATCTTTGACCATTTCTTTTGTGAAGTCGTTTTCTTTTATTTTTAAAATATCACAAATGGAATCTGCCGTAATGATGATTCTGCAATCCACATGAGATAGTTGCCATAATGTGAGCAGATTGCTATTGGAAGCTGTCCACGCATTGTCATCGAACACAAAAGTTGCATTTCTATCATTTCCAAAATATCCGTAATCACACCCCAGAATCAATGCATGTAAAAATTCAGAATCCGGTACAAATTGTCGTAGGCTCTTGTAAATATAGTATTTCCCGTTTCTTTGGGGAATAAAATTGTAGGCACCATCTTTGTCCTCATACTCTTTTAATGATGGAAAACTTTTTTCGTAGTAACTCTTACTGACACAACCATTGCATATAAAGGTTGTCCCTTTCTTCTTTAAGGCTATGTTTAAAGCTGTATACGATTTTCCAGATCCACTTTCCCCAATAATTATCGTCTTGTTCTTTTTTAATTTTATCATAGTTCGTTCGCTACCTCCGTAAGTACTGTACCATCGGATAACCGATGTTTTTCACTATGTATATTGCGTCATTTGGGAAAACGTCAAAGGATTTTGTGGTATTTTTTTAATCTTTTGAGGCTAACAGGACAAAGGAACGACTATGGCTGTGTTTTTTTATTTCATATTGCTGGTGTAAACATCAAAGCCAACGAAAGGAGAAAACGATGAACAAAGCTTTTGAACAATATGACAAAAACTGTCAAAGAATTATTTTTATTAAAGTAGATCATTTCAATAAGATATTATCCGATGCAAAAGCCGGAGTTACGATTCTTCACAGAAATATGGAACTACATAATAATTACCAAGCGTATCTGGACAATTGCAAAAATAGCTACGAAGTGCCATTGAGCCTTGATATGTATGAAGAGAGATATTTTATGGCGAAATGTTCTTCTGTTACAAAAGATAACAAGCCAGCTTGTGCGTCCATTTGTAAGGCATTAGGACTTAAATCAATAGCATACGAATGGGCTGAAGATTATCACGGAAAGAAATTAAACGATGAGCTTGAAGTAAGATATACAGTATAACTAGTAAAAAACGATCACGTTTATTAAAAACAAACAGGACAAAGACATGGCTTCGGCTGTGTCTTTTTTTTATCTCATATTAAAGGTGTAAACATTAAAGTTATCGAAAGGAGAAAAAGAGATTATGGGAAGAAAGAAAATAAAAATCATCGGGAAACCTCCTCCTGATTGAAACTTTTGTGTAGGTAAAGAAACAAGAGTTTATTTAGAAGAATGGAGATAATAAGAATGCAGAATATTACGGAAATTATCAATATTATAGAAAAATCATGGGGAGTGAATTCTATTAGTTGCCCTTTCGGTTCATGCACAGAGAAATTTGCGAACGAAAAGATGGTAGAAATTGCTAATAAAAATAATTTTCCTGATGATATACTTAAATTGATTAAAGATAATCCGATTAAGTTTCATAAATATCAGAAATTTGACAATGGACGTGGTATAGGTAGATACTATGCAAATTTGGTAAGACATATGAAATGAGGATTTAGAAGGGATAAGGTAGTAAAGATGGAATTTATACCAACGAATGAATATATTAGAGTTTCTTTACAGGAAGGGCTTAACGCTTTGCAAATAGGTCGAGTTGACAAATTATTTTCTGATGGATTGGACGACTATGAATATATTTATTTTGATAAAGAAAAAGGATTTTGTTATGAGGATAATTGTGTGATTGGAAGTACATTTGACCAAACATTAGATAGATTACATTCTGTCGGATGGTGTTTTAAACATAACTTTTTCATAAAAATCCAATGAAACGATGATTTCATCAAGAAAATAAACAGGATAAAGACATGGCTTCGGCTGTGTCTTTTTTTTTATCTCATATTCCTGGTGTAAATAATAAAGCCATCGAAAGGAGAAAAGAGAAAATGAATGAAGATCTGAGAAAATTTGCGGAAAAATATAATTGGAAATTAGAAGTGTGGCATGGAGAGTACAAAGGAGTTTTATGTGGAGTACAAGAAATGAATCCAGGTGAACCGCCGCTTCCATTATATAGATTTCCTGGAGGCGTTTCATTGGAATAAGTAAGATGAAGCGACGATTTCATCAAAAACCAAAGGCATGGCTTCGGCTGTGTCTTTTTTTTGTTTCATATTACTGGTGTAAACATCAAAGCTAACGAAAGGAGAAACAATTATGGCAAAATACAACCTTACTTACAGCTGCGGTCACGAAGGAACGGTCCAGCTTTTTGGAAAATCAGAAGAACGCGAACGCAAAATCAAATACTACGAGGAATTCGGTCTCTGCGCGGAGTGCTACAAAAAGCAGAAGCAGGAGGAGAACGCAAAACTTGGCTTTCTGATCAGCGGATCTGTAGCGGATACACTCTCGGAAAAAGGCGAAATTCAGATCTGCCTGTCCTTCGCCGGGGATACCCTTCCGCACAAGGAAGAGATCAAGGCACTGGGATACCGGTGGACAGCCGTGGATGCCAGCCAGATGGTCTATATGCACAAGCCGGACATGGGATGGGTAAAGGTTATCCCATACGAATGTCTGGAAGAGGAGAAGGAAAAGGCTTTTGCAATCGGCGCAAAGGAAGCAGAGGTTTCTGATCGGGAACTGGCAAACCAGAAGGAACGGTACCAGGAAATGCTTTCCGAGCAGCGCATATACAAGAGAAATCTTCGTAAAAAAGCACCACAGGATACTCTGGAGAACCGGGAGAAACAGCAGATGTATGAGGAAAAGTTAAGAAATCTCTGCCCAGTTGAACCGGATGTCATCCGTGGGAAATACTGGAACGAAAAAGTCTACGGAAAAGCCGGACGGTATTCCATATATCCGGACAGCAGGAAACTTGAGATTTCCGATGAGGAAGCCGCAGCGCTCAAGAAGTACCTGTCTGACCGCGCGGAATACAGAAAAACGAAGAAGGAAATGGAAGAAGAGGGATTTGTGGTCCCGGCATGGGCGTAAGAATGAAAGGGCTGTCTCAATCGAGGCAGTTCTTTTTTTTGCGTTGCATATTGAGGATATACAACAAAGTATGAAGATGTGGAGGAAAATAGATGAAAGAATTTGAACTTACGAAAGGAAATTTTGCTGACTGTGTGGATGCTGCAACAGGGAAACCTATACCCCCAAAAGGTGATGTGGTGCTTCCGGAGAGAGTGATTTACCAAGGAGATGAATGCAAATTAACGAGCATTGAAGGCGGGGCATTTTCCTGGTGCAAAGAATTAACATCTGTTGTCATTCCGGATGGCGTTGTATCTATTGGAGAAAGTGCATTTTACGGCTGCGACGCATTGAAAATGATCAAAATTCCAGAAGGTGTGACAGGGATTTGTGCAGGTGCATTAGGCGAATGCGTCTCTTTGACAGAAATTGAAATTCCGGATAGCGTAACCGCTATCAGCTATGGTGCATTTGCTGGCTGCAGCTCGTTAGAAAAAATTGAAATTCCGGATAGTGTGACAAGTATTGAAGAAGGCGCATTTTATGGATGCACCGGGTTAACTCATATTGAAATATCGAATAGAGTAACAAATATTGAGGATAGTATATTTGAAGATTGTAGCAGTCTATCCTCTGTTAAAATTCCAGATAGCGTAACCGCTATCAACTATGGTGCATTTGCTGGCTGCAACTCGTTAGAAAAAATTGAAATTCCGGACAGTGTGACGCGTATTGAGAAAAATGCGTTTTCGGGCTGTAACAAATTAAGTTCTGTTGTCATTCCGGATGGGCTGACCGATATTGAGGAGAGCACATTTCAAGGTTGCAGGAAGCTGCATTCCGTTAAGATTCCAGACAGTGTGACGCGTATTGGAATTTGTGCATTCGCAGGATGCAGCTCGTTAGAAAAAATTAAAATTCCCGATCATGTAACGGCGATTCAAACCTATGCATTTAAGGATTGCGTCAATTTAACATCCATTGCTATTCCGGATGGTGTTAAAGATCTTGGTTTGGGTGCATTAGAAAATTGTTCCGGTTTAAAGGAACTTCATTTGCCGGATGACCTGACATTTTGCGATGCCCTTAATGGCTGTTCCGATGACCTTGTGATCAATTACAGGGGATCAGATATTACATACAAAGCTTTTACTCTAACGCAGGAACAGTCAGACGGACTTGAGGACCAGAAGTGTCTGGATATCGCAAAGGATGCTACGGACATTCTTGGAGACGGTATCTATTCCCCGGTCCTTGTATCAAAACTTTGTAATGCAGAACATGGCGGGAAACTGGAACAAACAGCAGCGCAGATCAAAAAGGATTTCCGGACCATCGGGTTTTACGATATCAAAAACAGTGCAGACACAAAAGCAAAAGAAGAACTGACAGCACTGTTTCAGGCGGACAGAAAGAGCCGCGGTGTCGTACCAAAGATCATAGATGCACTTACCATTGCTTCCACGGAGCTTCACATCCCGCCAGAGCAGATCGTAAAGTCTTTCGAGGAAAAGAAATTCCGGAATGCGGTCATGGCGATGCGTTCCTGCAATAAAGGGAACCGGTTCTGTGATGTGGAAGCGGCATTGTTTGCAATGAACTTTGATGTCAATATGGTAAAGAACGTCATTCTTGAAAATCCGAACAAAGATTACGCTTCTGTCCTGCTGTGCGAAAGCTACAAAAAGAAGGATGAACACCTGTTGGATCTTGCTAAATGGGTTGCCTACCATCCGGATGTCAGCCAGGATCTGGTTAAGGATATCGTAAAATACAGAAACGGTGTTACTATCGATGTTTCAGACAACGTGAATTCCGTAAGAGCGCGGATTTCAAGGGGGCGGGCAGTGCTTGAAATTCAGGCAATCGAAAATGCCTACCTGGATTTTAAGTTTGCCGACTGTAAATGCAACCTTCCAAAGACCGAGGTGGAGCTTGGCGACTACAAGGCCTACATCATGGATGCACAGGATCCGCGACAGGTGATGATCGGCTATGACACCGATTGCTGCCAGCATCTGGGCGGTGAAGGAGAAACCGCCATGATGTACGGATTGGTCAACCCGGATGCCGGATTCTTCGTTATCGAAGACAAGAGATCCGGTAAGATTCTTGCACAGGCAGAAACATGGCAGACTGCAGATGGAGAAAAACTTGTCTTTGACAACATCGAGTTTGCGGATGACCGGAAGGTTAACCAGTTTGCCCCGGTACTTGCGAAGTGGTGTGAAAAATCCCCATATCCGGATATCCTCATGGGGAATGGATACAACGAGATGATAAATGACAGCATCCACCAATTTGAAGGAATGACACCGCCTCTTACCGGGGATTTATTAGCCACATTAGATAGTGAAAATATTGTAGGTTTTCTCAACAGCGAATATGAAGAAAAATATCCAAATCTGTGTGATCTGTATGAAGCGATCGCAGCTGGAGAAGTTAATACCAAAGATTTGTTGGAGGAAATTGCCCCCTATACCGATGCGGACGAGTCCTGTTCCGTCCTGAAATACAGCAACTCCGTGGAGTTGTACTTTCAAGAAGCCTACGACAATTACGTGCAGGAGCACGGAGCACTTCCGGAGATCGGCGGTTTCTTCTCCGAACCATCTGAGGAAGATCTTCTCGCTTTTTCCAACAAAGAAGAATCTCCGGAGGATGCCTACGTAATGGTAAGCAGCGACCGCCTGGAAGATGTGAAGGAAGCCTCGTATGAGGCTGACCTGGAGATGGCGGGGAAATCTGTGGGGGTTGAAGAATACGAAAACGATGGGTACGATGAGACTGACGATTTTGAAGAACTTTAGTTTAAAACTGACAAGTTTTTTTGCAAAGATTGTCGTAAAAAAAAAGCAGTGCTTAAAAGCAGCATACGTGGTATACTTGAAAGAAATAGGGTATTCATTGGAGGCGAACCTAGAAGTCGGTAGAAGAAAAGACAAAAACAGGGAGTCAACTACGATTCCAACGTTTATAAATCGAAGAGGTTATGGTATGCAGAAATATTATCTTATGCACAAAAACAGAATAATTGGAAGCCTTGATTATGATGAAACAACAGGGCGTATTGCAGACTACCATGATGAGAAAACTGGATTTTCTCCATTTCTTGGCTCCGCAGATATTTCAAAAATGAAAAAATGGTGGGAAATGCGAGCAATTCCTTCATCCAGAGAAACGATTGCTGATCTCATTAAGAGGGGTGGATGCCTGAATGCAGGGAGTTACCTGGCAAAGAATCTTGCTTTAAGCATGACAGATTCGTATTGGATATGTCCGGTGGAACTTGAAGTTTCTTTTGATAGAATAAAATTGTTTAATCTGGAGGCATATTCAAATGGAAGAGTGCCGTATCATAACGCAACATCTTATGACCCCAATGCGTCTTTAGGTGGCCAGATGGAAAAGTACTGGGATGTTTCAGATGAACCTCCTGTTCTGGTAAAAGAAAGTTACAAAAACTTTGGACAGCAGGCAGTTAATGAAGTGTTTGCATCGAAACTGCACGAAATGCAACAAACGGATATTCCATTTGTTAAGTACCGGGCAGAAAAAACAGAGGACAGAGGAATTATCTGCCGTTGTGAGGCTTTTACGTCAGAAGATGTGGAATTAATTTCTGCCTATGAAGTTGTGGAAAGTAAAAAACGGAGAAATGACATCCCGATGTGTGACCATTACATTAATGTTTGCGTGGACCATGGAATTGACCGGGAACAGATACAGAAATTTATGGATTACCAGACACTAACAGATTTTATTCTGACAAATACGGACGAACATCTCAATAATTTTGGCGTACTCCGTAATGCAAATACTATGGAACTTATCGGCCCTGCACCGATATATGACAGTGGGAATAGTATGTTTTATGCAGACAAGGCGAAGTCGGCATATTCAAGGGCTGATATTTTACGGCAAAAAGTCAGTGCGTTTTATTCTTCAGAAGAAAAAATGCTTAGGTGTGTAAAGAACAAAGATGTTGTGAAAGAAGATCTTCTACCAGACAGAGATATGCTGATGCAGTTGTATACAGCTGCGGATATCCCGGAATGGAAGGTTTCCGTTATCGCGGATAATTATGAAACAAAACGTCAGATGCTTAAGGAATTCCAGCATGGTCTGACGATTTCTTTGTACCATGAAAAACAGAGGGAAAAAGAGAATGTATTGGAAACGCCAGATTCTCGGAAACAAAACATCGAAAGGCCGAGCAAACCGGTATTTATTATGTTTTGTGGAATTGCTGGATCTGGAAAGACAAAAAAAGCTGCAGAGATGGGGCATATTTGGAAAGAAGAAGGCCAAAAGTATATTCCTTCATCAGATTTGTATTCATTGAAACAGGCGTTACAGGACACAACGATGATTATGGATCGTGAAAAGGTTGAGGCTTCCTTGCTGCCAGGATGTCAAAAAGATGCTTATACACAGGTTAGTGCAAACGATATTCGCAAAGAACTAAACGAACGTGGAATTGCGGATAATAATCTTGTTTTTTTTATCGCGGATATTCGGATCAAGCAGGCATTACAGAATGGAATTTCTGTGTTGTATGATGCTTCAAATCTGGATAAGTTTACGCGAAAATATTATGCACATCTTGCGGAAGAATCGGGTGCTGTCGAACGGAAACTTTATATTTTATATGCAGACCCTCATTCTGTAGTTTCTGATTTACCCACCGAAAAAATTAAACAGATGGATGTACGTCTTAGGAGAAGCACTCCTGGAGTAGATGAGGGATGGACAGAAGTAGTACAACTGGAAAATTTGAGCCAAACCCCAGAAGAAGATCGGGAATACAGCGATATGTACGAGGAACCGTGGGGATAAGGAGGTGCGGGCTGTGTCAGTTTCAGAATAATACGCAGAGGCAGATCTTCTAACTGATCTGCACGCGAAGACGCGGCAGCTTCCAGCTTAGTTTTTTGTGATTTTCAAGAGTCACCCACTCCGGGTGGCTTTTTTTCTACAAAAAAAAATCCAAGATATTCTTTGACGATTTTCGAAAAGGCGCAATATATCAGATGAAAGTATATTCTGCCTAAAGACAAGAAAGGAAGGAAAATCGTGAAAATAAAGGATTTTATCAGGGATAAACATTCACAGCAGAAAAAAAACACTAAGAAACCAAAAAGAGGAAAGGAATGCCAAGGAAAAAATGAACGCCCGGGGAAGACGATGGACCGGATCTTCGAGGCCGCGGTGGGAATTGCAGTAGTTGCCTGTGCTGCGGCTGCATGGGTAATCGTGCCGGAGATCCATCCAATGACAAATACATTGATTTCGCGGTCACTGGCGGAGCAACAGTATAATAACTATATCAGCGGGAAAATGCAGGTCAAGGTGGACGCTTCCGTAAAAGCAGAAGATGAAACCTATGCGGGGATGAGTATTGACAACCATATTGACAAGATTGTCCTTAATGATGGCAAAGCAGATATTACTGGATCGATTGATATTGATTATGCAGGACTTGCAGAAAATAAAGATAAGTACCGGATACTCGGAAATAATAGTACGCAGACTATGTACCTGTATTTTAAGAATGAAGATGATTCATCTGCTGATGGGGAAACCGGTGAGGAATATAGCAGGTGGTATAAAATGAAACAGTCGGAAAAAGAAAGCGATCGGAAGAATGTGCCGGAGATCTTAAGGAAAACGCTAAAAGATATCGAGGATAAATCGTTCGATGAAAAAAAACTGTCCATCACGGGCACCATTACCGCAGATCGACTGGCATACATTCTTGATTATTTTGAAGAGTTTGATCCGAAAAACATGAATCTACTGCAGGGATTACAAAAGGAAACCCAGTTTGATATCACTCTTCAGTACGCGAAGAAAGGAAACCGGAACATCTTAAAGAAAATTACCCTTCTTGCAGAGAACACATACACGGGAGACAACGTGAAAATCGGAAATATTGAGATTGTAATAGAGTTGGATGAGGCAGTCCGTGGGAAAGAGATATACATACCAAAGGGATTGGAAACCGGAGCATCGGGTGAGGATTTTGTGATGCCGGAGCCAAAACCGATTGAATCCACTCAGCCGGAAGTTTCCCTGCAGTCGTTTATGTCTCTGGGGCTTGTGCTGGATGGCAAAAAGATGAATGATATGGCATCCGTAAGAACCTATATTTCCGGAAGCAACCGTTACCGTGGATGGGAAGTATCAACGGATGGAAACCTGTATAAGAACAGTCTGTCAACAGATGAAAATGCGCAGGTGTATCTGTATACCAATGAAGCCAACCAGGTAACCCAGTTGGAATTTGACAATACCTATGCAAAGAAGAATTCCCTGAATCTGCTGATCGGGGGGCTATCGCTTGGATGCAAAAAAGAGGAGCTGACAGGAAAATTCGGGGTACCGGAGAAAACTATTTCCACACAGGAGAGCGATGAGCTGCATTACTACATCGGGGATGACCATGCACAGGAAATTGTGCTCATGTTTTACAAGGGGGATCAGACGTCAAACAGCGGACTCCAAAAGATCACGATTTTCTCTAATCCGGGAAGTATTGTTGGGGTTGAGGGTGAAACGGAGACGGAAAGTGGAGTGGAGGAACAGTAAGAGGAAATATATGGGAAAAGAATTCTATTTCATATTGATGAGGTAAAAAATATCACTACGTATCGAAAGGAGAAAAAATATGGGTTAAAATTGAATTTTTTTAGCAAGTGTAGTATTATGTAACTAGAAATTGGGCGTTCGCCCTGTTGTTTTTCAGACAGGGCGACCATGAGTTGTTTTCTGTCTGGAAGAAAGAGAGGAAACGATGAATGGGAAGTATATCATGGCAGCGGTTAATATGCTGATTGTTACAGTTGGACTTTGTGTATTGGAATTAACAAAGTTTGATGGTGTAGCAGCTTTAATATTTATTTTGCCTATGGTTGCCGAAACGCTTGAAGCTACTGCGGATTATACAATGCAAAAGCAAGTATGTACGAAAATAATAGATATCATTAGTTTTATTTGTTCCTGCGGAACGACAATTTTAATAATCTGTTATATTCGTGGAGCTGCATTTGTTACACAGCAGGAAATTCAAAAAATACTGCTTATTTATCCATTTTACAAAGCCTTTTTGACTGTAAAATTGTATATTGTAGGACAGGAGGGATAGATATGATGGGACATGTTGAGTATTTTATCGCAATCGGCTGTTCTTTGTTGCTGGGGGGATTAGCAGCAATTATAGATGCGAAGATTGGTGATGGAAAAAAGAAGAAAACTAAATAATCCCTATAAGAGACATGGTTGACCGCCATGTCTCTTTTTTTTACCCATTTTTGCACCGTTTCTTTCTTTATATTTCAATTCTGCATTATTTCCTGCAAAAACAGCCAAAAATATCCTTGCAAAACCGCCATTGCATATTGAGTGTAAGGAGGAATGAAGGAGATCGGTGAATGCAGCCCACCTTTTTCTTAGTTCAGTACTTAAATCCAATGACAAATGAGAGGTGAAAAGAATGGGAACTAAAAGAATTTGTATAGACGTTCCAAGTGAACTTGCGATGGCAGACGAAATCCGCATCCGATTAAAATGCGAAAAGACTGACAGTATCCGTAAAGATGACCATGATACGGAAATGCTTAAAAGATATATGGGGAAGAAGCAGGAGGGGGGAAGTTTCCGTTGAAACTCAAAGAATGCATTAAGGAATTTCTGAACAAATGGTTTGGAAAAGGCCCTGATGGGAAAACGAACCCGCATCAGCTTACCCTTCTTACAGCAGTCATCGGCTTTCCGGTCGCGGTGCTTTTGCATCTGCAGATGTTTTAGATAAAAACTTAAAAAATGTCGAATTTTCTTTGACGATTTTTGAAATGGCGCAATATATAAGATGAAAGAAGAATTAATTAAAGGGTAAAAAGAAAGAGGTATTTTGTATGAGAAAATGTTACAGTGTTTATCCCTAAAAAAGAAATAATAAAACTATAACGGCTAAAAACATGATGTGTATATAAAAAAGAATGCAGTTATTTTACAGCATAAATAAAATGATATATTAAAAGTCGAAATAAAGGAGAAAATAATATGGAAGACATATCCGAAATTGACAAACAATTTATAGAAGACTTTGAAACTTTGCAAGAAAGAAATTTGGAAGCAGGAGTAGATGAAGTCTATACGGTTAGTGATTGTAGACATCATATATTGCATAGTGATTATGACGCCAAATATATAAATATTATGTTGTTGATAAATGATGATTGTGCTAAAGAGCGGAACAGAAGAAATTACCTCGCAACTATTAATAATGAAAGAGAAGAAAAAATAAAGATATCAATGATTAGAGAATTCGCCCAAAAATTAATGTAATTAGAAACAAAAAATTAGGTTTGAAAATAAGCATTCCATATTAGTGATGAGTAAGAAAAAAGAAATATGTGAATTCGCAGCGTAGATTATACATTTCTTTTTTCGAGAATTAATCTATATTGTTTGGAGGAATAATAACTATGAATAACGAAAGAAAACTGCTCTATACCGTCAAGGAAGTGTCAAACGTTTTGGGGGTGAACGTACATTTGATTTATAGGCTCATTAAAAAGGGGATACTACCAGCGATAAAACTTGGTGGGTTGAAAGTGAAAAAAGAATCGCTCGAAGAATTCGTAAATAAATATGAAGGGATGGACTTATCTAACTTGGATAATATCACTGAACTTAATATCATATAAGGTGTAAAGGAATGGCATAAAATAAAAGGTTGCCATTCCTTTTTCTTTTTGTTCACGTATATAACGCCTTCATGTACACAACACGTACACATTAAAAAAAAATAGCCTATTAAACAGAATAAACAAAATAAATCATAAATTGGCAAATACCATGCCATGTTTAAATTTAGTTTGTGAGCAAAAAACAACATATTAAATCATAATTTAGCAAATATTGGCAAGCTTATGTAGAATGGGTAACAACCCAATGGTTGGTGCTACTGTTGCTGTTGCAGTATCCGTAGAGGAAGCTGCAAAGGCTGGTAAGTTCTAAGAAACACAGTAAAATCAAGGGCTATCGTGGTTTACAATGTTCCGCGATAGCCTTAAATTTTGCCACGTAGGACACAAGTAGGACGCACGTAGAACACAAACGGTAGGACGCAAATTTCCCGCCGGATTTAGATATAAAAAGAGGGTGTCCGGAATACAGACACCCTTAAGCGTTTTATTGTAACGGTTAGGATAATTTTGTTTGATTATGAGCTTGCCTTCTGTGATTTTAGGGCTATCATATGATATAAATAATGCTACTTGTTTTTTGGAACGTGTCGTGTTATAGTTAATGTAAATAAAAGAGGAACAACTGCCCACAAGTGGTTGACCTCGTAAATCTAGTTAGAAAATCCACCCTAGTACTCAGTCAAAGTTTTTGGGGTGTTTTTTTATGCTCTAAAACATTATCTGATAAACGTAAATACGAATGTCAGTAATGCAAGAATGAACAGACCAAAGGTCATGAGGTCTTTAAAATCAAATCTCTTGTTCATCAGCACCACCCCCATCCTATGTAAAATAAAATAGAGGTCAGCCACCCTGCAACACAATTGTTCCATGGTCTGTATTTTATCGTATCTTATGTAGATATTTTAAACAGGACAAAACTGTCTCGAGAAGTTGGCAGTATTCCGCGATTGGTTTCTATTGATAAGTACAATTTTATTGTGAATCATTTGGTGGAAAATGTAGATATAATAGAAATCGTCTTGTTTTGATGGTATACTGTAGTTGATCGTAATAGTAAAAGAATTGTATCCATGTTCTTCAAAACTGCAGCAGAATCATACTAGAAGGTGTAAACATGCGTCTGATGAAAATGATGAAGAGTATATTCGCAGAGCATTACAACTTGGTGCAAATGAAATCAGAGGGTATAAAGAGAAGGCAGAGTACATGAAGAAATTAAATGAATTAGAAGTTTGACCGCAATTTGACCGCGTTAGCAAAATAAAAGCAAAAAACTGTAAATAACAATAAATAATTTAAGAATAAATTTTATATCTAATTTTCGATTATCCGCATAAACACTATACTTTCAAGTATTTTGAAGTATAGAAAAAACTCATTTTACCACGAATTTACCACGATTGAATGAGCCTTGATATGACCTATAAAATAACACTCAAAAGACATCATTATACCTAAATGGTGTCTTTTAAAAAAGCAGTCAATCCTAAGACCAACTGCTTTGTATAATGGATATGAAGTTGTCAAACTGGAATTTTTTGCTAACATTATACTTCATCATCCCAAATCAAAGAACGCCTACTCATATACTAACAAAATAGCATTTTATTATATGATATAGAATTTACAACTTTTAAAAGTTATCATCAAACTCTTTGTTTTCTGTATTCTTTTTTAAAGCGATCCATAAAACTATAAAAAAGAGGACATATACAATCATTCCCACCACAGTTGATTCCTGAGCATATTTTGTTGACAAATTTAGCAGTCCTTGTTCTTCTCCAATCTCTTTTATAATATCAAAATCTGCAAACTTCTCCATCCAATGTCTTAACTGCCATAGGTAATAAATGATTACAGCAAAATATATACCCGCAATTCCTCCTAATCCCAAAGTACAATTTTTCATAGATTTATTCCACAAAATTTTTTTCTTCGCAACACAGACATATAAAACAAAAATAATAGCACTTCCAAAAATAAGGATTCCCATTTCCATCATAAATGCTGTAACAATCAAATTTCCTGAAAATTTCGTAAAGTGTTCTATAATAGCGTCCAGCCCCATTTTTAAACATGCTGAAATTAAACCGAACACAACTCCAGTAAATCCAAGTTTTAAATAATTTTCATTTTCTATTTTAATAGCTAAATACAACATAGTGCTATAAAGCATCCACAAAATAAAAGATGCTATAAATAATTTATCAAAATACCCCCACGCCATATAAGGCACACCTACCAACCACTTTGAAAGCAGTCCAAATAAAATGGTTGATATGGTTACGATTGTTAAATTTTTACTATTTACCATTTGCCAAACCTTCTTTACTTATTTTGATAATTGCTTAGTGACATATTGCTTCATACTTTTTGATAAATTGTAAAGCAATATTATTCTCCTGTTTTTTTGTTACAAGTCACTTCTATCCAATATACTACATAAGCACATAAAAATATTGCAACTGGAATAAAAGATAACGGTTCAACATAATTTACAAGCTCTGATATGCCCGTAAAAAACGCATATTCTGTTTCAGACTGTGGGAAAATGACAGCATAACCATATGAATGTGATAAAAGTGTAATAATAAATGGTATTACAACACATACTGAAACTGCCATAATCGTATTCAAGACACCTAAAATAGTAGACTTGCTTGAATGTTCAAATATCTTCTTCTTTGAAAGAAACCACAATAAGATAAATACAATTCCGATTACAATAAATTCTCCAATTTGGTAAAAATTAAGAACGCTATTTTCTAATATTATTTCCCCATATCCGAGCATGGACTTTAAGAAAATTTTGGGTTGTAAACAAATAACCAACCCTAGAACTATATAGAGAACAAAAACAGCCATAGAAACATTCAGCATATTCTTAACAATTTTTTGTTTTTTCTCATTCATAAAATAATACCTCCTTGCAACACTTAATGTCTATGCTAATATAATTTTGTTATCCATATTATAACAGTTCCATATATCCGCCACAATAAAAATCAGCATACCCTTAGCATTTATGGAACAAAAATGCACACTTTTTCTTTCTTCCTCTTGATTACCCCACAACAGAAAAGAAAAAGCCCTGTCAAGAGCCTTGCCACCATTGGTGGTGCTTTGCACTCTTTACTGGGCTTTTTGTTTGCTGTATCTTCCATGCAAGAGGAAATTAAAGACCTCTGTTCCATTTCGCCTTTAGATAATCTTCATAGTCTGCTTCATTGAAGTCTACTTGTGGAGAAGTGTCGGGAATGTTGTTTCTGTTGTCTATATCCGCAAGCTGACGAAATATCCAATCATCATAAGGGTCATGGTATTTATACTCTTTGGGCTGTTCTCTGTATCGGTCTAACCCTCGCATTTCCTTATGTACTTTCATCATGCGTTCTATTTTTTGACGTTGTATCAACTGCTTGATTTCCATAAGTTCTTCTAACTCCGTAACCTCATTGGTAATGTAGTTATGGATATACTGTATGAGTTTGGTTTCCATGTAAAATCTGCATTCTTTTTCATCATTGAAAAATTCATTTTCAGACAGATAATCTAAGGAAACATTGAAGTCCTGTTCCCGTTTGATAATATCCATGATATATGGTTCGGTGTGGTCAATATACTTCCATTCTCCTGATAATAATTCATTGGGCGTTACTCCCAGCACGTCCATTATCTTTTCTAATGTGTCAAAGGTAGGATAATTCACACCCCGTTCAATCTTGGAAAGGCTCTGCATATTGATACCGATTTTATCCGCAAGTTCCTGTTGTTTCATTCCTCTGTGTTTTCTTATGGTCTGTATATTCTCTCCTAAGAAACTGATTTTCTTTTCGTAATGTTCCATAACTTAGTATAACCGCTCCTTTCGTTGCTTTTCTCGGTGTTTATAAGCATATCATACTTAATATTTATTAAAAAGTCAATCAAAACTTCTTGACAAGTAATTCTAATGGCGTTATTATCGTATTAGATAGGGTGATTAAGCACGCTAGGGTCAATCACACGCTTGAGTAAGCATAGAAAAGATGTATTTTCATTTTGATAGCATGAATAAGCATAGACTATCAGACCGAAAATAAGGTTTCTGACTGGGGCTGTTCCGTTTAGCCACGAGCCTTACAAGGCTCGTGAGCGTTAAGAACGGATCAGACACAGGAAGAAAGGGAACGCCTTTAGGCGTTCATAAAGGGCGTATATGTAACACCGCCCTGCGCATACATGTCATAGTACCTAGAAACTGTGATAAATAAAGGACAAAACACGATTTTTACCCCGCAAAAAAACGGGAAGTACGAAAGGAGTAATGCACTATAACTACACACAAAAATTTATCCGTTAAGATTGATTACATCAGCATTGTATTTGAAACGGCAACCGCTGAAGATGTAATCATGCACATTTTAGGTTTACCGACTGACATTTTCAATGTCTATCCGGCAAGCATTAAATACAAAACCTATCAAGCACGCTGGCAGATTGGAGATATTTATGTATCGGGGGACGCAAGAAAGACAGAGGACAATCCACAAGGGCTAGGCTGTTATCTTGTTATGACTGGCAGAGGTTGTGATGATATTTTCCGTATTCTCGACAGTAGGAATTATACCTTTGGGGATATGTTCCGACGCTGTGAGCGAAGATACGGACTGGATAACTTCCATTTCACAAGACTTGATATTGCCATTGATGATAAGAACGAAAAGCCATTCTTTACCATAGAGCAGATAAAGAAGAAATGCGAAAAAGAGGAATTTATCTCGAATAGTGAGGGCTACCACTTTGACGAAAGCAAGTTTGATGATTTCGACACCGCAAAGACTGTTTATATCGGTGCTGGTAAATCGGGATTGTCCTACCGCTTTTATGATAAGGATAAGGAAGTCTGTTCAAAACATAATAAGACACTTGATGAAGTCGGCAGTTGGAAACGGACAGAAATGCAACTGCGTGATGATAAGGCTCATGTTTTTGCCATGACATTCAAAGACAGACCGCTGGAACTTGGGGAACTGGCTTTCGGACTGCTGGCAAACAACCTACGCTTTGTCGTGCCAAACAGAAATGAAAGTAATAAGAGCAGATGGAAAACGTGTCGGTTTTGGGAACGCTTTTTAGGGGCTGTGGAAGTCTTGAAACTGCAAGTACCAAAACAGCATAATTCCCTTGAGGAAACACAGCAATGGCTCACAGAGGGTGGCGTGATTTCCGCTGTCAAAAGTTTTTATTTCTTAGAAGAACATGACGCATTAGGTGGACTGGAAAAAGTAGGAACTATGCTTGATAGGGCAAGATACAGCAATTCCCTTTCCAGTAAATTAACCGCCCATTTACAGAGGATAAACCGCACCGACCTTATCCCCTATATCCAGTATGACACGAAACATGGGAAAGGGGGTATCTGATGAATAACAACGATATTCCCGTATGGGAAAAATACACCCTTACCATTGAAGAAGCGTCAAAGTATTTCCGTATCGGAGAAAACAAGTTAA
>OKSA01000823.1_pt1 | contig 29850 bp, 19 predicted proteins | sample 1601181 | NCBI WGS metagenome assembly OKSA01 (sample SAMEA3541538, study PRJEB24748) | human gut metagenome | biome: human gut; feature: human-associated habitat; material: faeces | place: China | collected 2012
CCGAAGCCGAATCCCGAAAGCAACACAGCGATTCGCCTTTATGCAACAGTCTCCTCTTATGTCAGGTGCTGGGAGGCTCTAGACTGACACATCATAAAGAGACACTCCTATGCCCCGAGACGCTTTAGCTTCAGAAAAAGCAGATCTCTACGTGGCAATTTCCAAATCTCCACGTGCAGAATAAAAATTCTCCACGTAGGCAAGAAATGAAACTTCGGAGGAATCAAATGATATGTCCGAGGAAATGATCCTCCCCTACGTGGAAAATGAAAAATAGCCACGTGGAGATTTGTCATTCTCCACGTGGCTATCGAATTAGAGGTTAGAGACGAGTACAAATTGCTACCCGTAAGATTTGCAGCGTTGAGGGGCTCACCACTTGTTCCAGTGGATCACCTCGTCGGGACTCTTGCGCTTCTTCTCACGGGTCGGCTGCTCCGAGTAGCCAATGAGGATGTCTAGAACCACCTGACGCTTGTCTGGTATGCCCAGCTCTTTGCGCACGGCAGTATCGTTGATCCAGCCTAGTATGCAGCTCCCGACACCCTCCGCCTGAGCTGCGAGGACGATGTGTGCCACGAGGATACCTAGATCTATGGGTCGATAGTCCACCTTCATCACGCGGCTACCCATGCGGGCTACCCAGCGCCCACGCTCCGCTACGATCAGTAGGTGTACGGGGGCCTCGAGGGCAAACTTATTCATATTGGTCACCCCCTTGATGACCGCCTGCCCTACACGCTGCGCAGCCTCTGGCTCAGAAACTGCTACGATACTCCAGGGCTGCTGATTGGTCGCAGAGGGAGCCAGCAGGGCGTTGTTCAGAATACGCTCCAGCACCTCCTGCGGTACAGGGCGGTCAGCAAATCTGCGATCGCTCTGACGCTCCCGATAGAGAGCGTATAGATCTTCAGGATTCATAGCTACAAGGATTTAGTCAAACGAACGTAGGCGAGCGATATACTTGCCTAAGATATCAAACTCGAGGTTGACCACGCTTCCCTCCTTCAAGTAACCGAAGTTAGTATGCGCTAGTGTGTAGGGGATGATCGCTACCTCGAAAGAGTTTTCCTGCGAATTGCAGACGGTAAGGCTCACGCCGTTGACCGTCACGGAGCCCTTCTCGACCGTCATATAGCCCTGGCACATCATCTCACGATCCACCTCATAGGCAAAGGTAAAGTAGTGACTGCCCTCCATCTCACGGATAGCCGTGCAGCGAGCCGTCTGATCCACATGTCCCTGCACGATATGACCGTCTAGACGACCACCGAGCATCATACTGCGCTCCACGTTGACATAGTCACCCACCTGTAGGAGGCCCAGGTTGCTGCGGTCGAGTGACTCCTGAATGGCGGTCACCGTGTAGCCCCCCTCCTCGAGCGAGACGACGGTGAGGCAGACGCCATTATGTGCGATGCTCTGATCTATCTGTAGCTCTGCGGCAAAGTCGCAGGCGAGTGTGATGTGCAGGTTGCTTCCTTCGCGGGTTAGGCGGCGCACCTGCGCCATACCTTCTACTATTCCACTAAACATATATCTATTCGGTTTGCTCTATTGATTGGTTACTTCGCAAAGATACGAAATCATTGCTGTCTTGTAAAGGCTTTTCCTCTAGACCAGTGATCGTAGTAGTGGCACCTTGCGGATCAAAGCGGTGACCCCTAGTGAGATGAGTGCTATGAGGAGGATGCGCAGCGGGACGCTTACGGCAGGGCAAGCGGTCAGTGAGGGGAGGAATAGCTCGAAGAGCTTGAAGACTACCTGTAGCACCGCAAAGTGTACCAGGTAGACCCCCATCACATAGGGATAGAGCCTACTTGTCGAGACGAAGAGACGTGGCGTGGGGCGCCATCGGTAGCAAAGGGCAAAGAGCGCGACAACCTTAAGGACGACCAAAGGGAAGAAGTTGACACCCACCCGCCCTAACAGTTGGTAAGGCACGTAAATGAGCAGAGCTCCGTGTAGCAACATACTCCCGATGAAGAGTGCCACGAGCCAGCCTTTGCCCGGCAACTGACTAATGGTGCGAGAGATCAGGTAGCCCGCAAGGTAATAAGGGAGGTACTGCACCCACCAGAGTAGGCAGATCTGCTGAATGCCGTACGAGCGGTAGTAAACATCTACCATAAGCGCCACGAGATAGCTACCGAGCGTCAAGATCAGTAGTCCTCGATTGCCCCCATAGGTGGGACTATCGCTACGCTCGATCCGCTCACAGAGCCAGCGCAGCATAGGAGTCACCACGTAGAGACCTGCCAGCATCACAAGATACCACAAATGATACCACTGGAAGGCGAGCCACGCCTGCTCCTTAGCACAGTGCCAGAAGTAATAAACCACCGACCAAACGAGTAGCGGCAAGAGTATCTTGCGCCCTACGCTACGCTTGTAAAAGTGTGCTAAGCCCCCGATCTGCCGCTCAGGCGACAGCATGAAGGCTCCGCTCAGCATCACAAAGAGCGGCACGGCACCCACCGAAAGCGCATACCATGGAGCGACCTGCCAACACTCTGACCGCAAAGACTCTCCCATAAAGTAGCCCCCAGCCGTGTGGATGCCGATCACCATCACGACCGAAAGAAGCCGTAAGAGGTCCAGACCTTGGTGGCGTAGCGTCTGCTCTGACATCCCGAGTAGCCTTAGTTGCGCAGCGCAAGCAGCATTCTCAGGAACGTGTCGAAGAGTACCATCTTCGTCAGCACATTACCACGGATCTCTCGCATCGCCTCCTCGAGGAGCCGATAGCAAGCACCCATTGCCTTATTGTTGACTCGTAGCTCTCCCACATGCGACTCGCCACGGAGCGCACGGTGCCACTGCCGTCCCACCAGCTGCATCAGTAGTTTGAGAAAGGCTACCGCCCCCTCGCGTCCCATCTTGTCCACCTCCTCGCTGAGTAGCTTCAGGCGCAAGATGTCGGCTCGCAATGTCGCATCATACCACTGCTGCGCCAGTTCTTGTAGCTTGTCTTGTGAGGCGGAGCTGTCGAGTAGCCGTAGAGCATCGCTCAGATTGCCGTCCACTAGGGGGATCATCGCTTCAAGCGCGTCAGTCGCCAGCTCGGGGTGTAGAGCTGTCAGTGCCTCTCTCATTTCTTCCTCCGTCATCGGAGGCAGTTCGAAGCGCTGCACACGGCTCAGGATCGTGTCGAGGAGACGATCCGAGTGTGCTGACACTAGAATAAAGAGCGTCTCCGCGGGAGGCTCTTCGAGCGACTTAAGAAGTTTATTGGCCGCTGCATCGTTCATGCGCTCAGGTTGGTAGATGATGATCGTGCGCCAGCCCCCTTCGGTGGTTGTGACTGAGAGACGAGACAGGAGACTATTGATCTCATTTACGTAGATAACAGGCTGACTATTGCCCGCCTCCAGCACTTCGAGCCAGTCCTGCTCAGTGATGTAGGGCGACCGCTCGAGGAGCGTACGCCACTCGTCGAAGTATCGCTCCGTGGGGGTCTCGTCTTGTGCTGCTTTGATCACTGGATAGACAAAGATGACATCAGGGTGCGCACTGGCAGCAACCTTCTTGCAGGAGGCGCACTCGCCACAAGAGTCCTCGTCCGTAGGAGACTGACACTGTATGTACTGCGCCCAGGCCCACGCTAGGTGAAGCCCCGGGTAGCCTTCCTGTATCTCGAGCAGCACAGCGTGGGGCATTTGACCTGATCGGGTCAGGTGGACGAACTGCTGCTTGAGGGCTCGGTATCCATATATATCGGCAAACTGCATGACTGCGCTTTCTTATCTAGATTGGTAAAAGGGTTAACGGATACTTCTTCACGCACACTCCTCAGCTCACGAAATGACCACACGCTGACCGCTAAACTGGGCAAACGCCTTGCGAATCTCTTGCCATGTGGATAGCTCCTGGAGGAGTGGATGGTAGCTCTCATAGTCCGCCTCTGGGTGCTCCTGCTGTAGCTCCTGTATCTGCTGCGAGATCTGCTGACAGTGCTCCTCAGCGTACGCTAGCTTGTAGGTGTATAGCACCTTAAAGGTCATATCCCGCACCCACTCATCGGGTACTTTCTCATCATCGTCATCTGGCATCTGTAGCTCCTCGCGAGCCTTGCGAGAGAGTCTGTATGGGGTTGCGTAGAGATCCACCGCCAATGCTGCCACTTGCGGAACCTCCGAATTGCAAAGAAAAGAGCCACAGCGATGCTTCGACTCGCCATCTTCCGAGTCGCTCAGCTCCTCCAGCATCATCTTGTTGCTATCATTGAGAATGCGCTTGACAAGCGGATGCTCGATGACTATATCATCCTGCTTGAGCTCCTGATAGACGAAGTTAGCCACTGCGACCTGTATCACCATAGGCTCTGCCCCCTCACCAGCCTCCTCATCCTGCACAGAGATCTTTAGCTTCCGCTCTCCGTAGCGCACTACTAGGCGGACCAGATCCAGTGCTTCATTGCTCATCGGCGCATCTAGAGGCGAGACCTCTTGTGGGGTCTCCTCGGGAGCACGCTCCTCGGGTGTCGCTGCCGCTGGAGGGGCATACTGATAGACCCGTCCACGGCTAAAGCGCTCCTGCTTGATCTGCTGCAAAAGCAGATCCTCCGCCACGCCATACATCTGAGACATCTGCTGTATGTAGACGATGCGCTCGAGGCTGTCGGGAATCGTGGCAATGCTCTGCAAGATGTCTCGCATCAGCTGCGTCTTGAGCTGCGGATCACTCGCCATCTGCGGAGCGTAGAGCTGCGATTTGAAGGTAAGGAAGTCCTGCTCATGGGCAGCAAAGTACTCCTCCACCTCTGTGCGACTACGCTTAGCAACAAATTCATCGGGATCCTCTCCATCGGGCAGTACCAAGAGCTTGATCTGCATCCCCTCAGCGAGGAGCATATCGATCGAGCGCAGTGCCGCTTTGACACCCGCCTCATCACCATCGAAGAGCACTAGTACATTACGCGAGAAGCGTCGCAAGAGCTGTATTTGACTCTCCGTAAGTGCCGTGCCCGAGGTCGCCACCACATTCTCTATCCCCACTTGGTGCATGGCGATCACATCGAGATACCCCTCGACGATGATGCTTCGATCTAGACGCCCGATGGCCTGTTTCGCCTGGTAAAGACCGTATAGCTCACGGCTCTTGTCATAGATGATACTCTCGGGCGAATTGATATACTTGGCGATCTTGTCCGCCTTGCGCATGGTGCGCCCGCCGAAGCCGACGACCCGCCCCCCCACATTGTATATCGGGAAGATAACCCGCTCGTGATAGCGATCACCATTCGGGCGACCCTCACTCGGAGCGTAGAGCAGCCCCGTCGCCACAAAGCTCTCCATGTCGTAGCCATGCTCCTCGACATACTTCGCCAGAGCACGTCTATCACTAGGTGAGTAGCCTAGCCCAAAGGCTCGTATCGCCTCCGACCGAACGCCACGCTGCGTGAAGTAAGGCAAGGCTATATCTAGCCCCTCCTCGCTGCTGAGGAGCTGCTCGGTAAAGAACTTTGCTGCCACTTCATTGGCGAGGTAAAGCGCCTCACGCTCATTCTTCCTCTGCTGCTCCTCTTCGGTCATCTCCCGCTCTGGCACGGGGATATTATACTTCTGAGCGAGGTAGCGGAGTGCCTCGACGAAGGAGCAGTTCTGTATCTTCATGATGAAGGAAATTGGTGTACCGCCTGCACCACAAGCGAAGCACTTGCAGATATTCTTGGACGGAGTGACAATAAAGGAGGGGTGACGATCCTTGTGAAATGGACACAGCCCCACGAAGCCCGACCCCTTGCGCCGTAACTGCACGAAGTCGGACACAACATCTTCGATGCGTACCGTATCTATGATCAGTTGCTTGGTCTGTTCGTCAATCATCCGTCTATTTCTCTTACTCTGCAAATGTACTCATTTCGCGTCAAAGCCTCCGTTCCCCCTCCAACTAGGTCCTAGATTCTGCAGATCTCATTACGGACTAGCTCCACATAAAGATGCACGATCGTGCGCCCTTACATGTAGATAACTCGTAAGATTTTGCAGAAGAAAGAGAGACATGACGTATCTTGCACCATCTCTACGTGAGTATTCTCCTTTCTCACCAAGAGATCTGGACCTCTAGCCTTACTCTATTAGGCTTCATATCAAGGAGTAACCAAAATATAACTTTGTCACCAAAGGCTACCTCTAGTGTCGTCTAGAGGAGCTACGATATGGAAGTTTCTCACAACTCGGATCAATTAGAGTTGTTTTGTATCAATACTTTTTCATACCTTTGACAGCGAATACACTAAGATAGTACGCTCAGCTCCCCTCGGCAAGTAGTCTATTCACAGTGTCTACCACGGTAGAGGAGCAGTGAGACTATCTTCCATTTTACACTCTAATCACTAAGCATTATCAACCACTTTAATAGTTTGACTATGAATAAAAAAATCCTACTTCTATGTACGGCTCTTGTAGCTCTTCTGAGCTTCAACGGGGCCAAGGCACAGGTCAAGGATGCCAGCATCACCGTCGGTGGTGGCTTTCAGTATGAATTCCTTGACGATGCTCTCAACATCGACAACGCTATGCTATGGGGCGTACGCGCTGGTTTTGGCTTCGGCCCGATCGTGGAGCTACGTGGTGTCTATGATCGCTCTTTCGGCATCAAGTCCAAGCTCAGCGATCCTAATGGTGAGTGGAATGTAGATCCTATCTTCAAAGATCAGATGAGCGATCGTAAGATCGACATCGAGCGCTATGGTGCTGAGCTTAAGTTCAACCTCCTCGATGGCTATATGCTAGCACCTTACCTACTCGTCGGAGGTGGTATCCAAAACATGAAATACGAGCTACCTATCGCTGATAAGAAGATCGAGATGATGAAGACGGATCACCTATACTTCTCTGGAGCACTAGGCTTTAAGATCAATCTGGCACCTCGTATCGCCCTCAACCTATCAGGTAACTATCTAGGCTTCCGCACGGATCTACTCAACCCATACGTCAATTTAGCCAAGGCTAGTGAGAAGGTCGACAAGCATGGTCTAGCTCTGATGAACAACTTCTCAGCTCGCGCTGGTCTCTCTGTCTACCTCGGTGGCTACGACCCCAGAGGTGGTAACGAGGTAAGCCGTGCTTACAGAGACTTCTTCTCCAATGGATTCCGTGGAATGGTCTTCACGATCGAGCCCTCTATCCTATATATGGACTTCAATGACAACTCTTACTGGAACACCCGCGACTCATGGTTCTATGGTGGTCAGGTAGGTCTAGACTTCAACAACACCTTTGGTGTACGTGGATTCTACTACCAAGCTGGTAAGCCTGGCAAGAGACTCGACTTCGACTTCCACAAGGAGCGTGCTATGTATGGTGGTTACTTCACCGGCCGTCTCAACCTACCTCGTGGTGTGACACCTTACGTCAACCTCGGTGCTGGTTACCTCGATGCTAAGCTCTCTCAGGAGGCTACTGAGCTAGACAAAGCTAACCTACATGACGTTGTCTTCGGTATGGCTGGTGTCGGTCTAGAGGTACCCCTCTTCCGCTATGTCAGTGTGTTCGGTAGTGCCAACTTCATCGCACACCCAGCTCCTGGCGTCAAGACAGCTTCTGTCACAAAGAGATCTGAGATCGTTGCTAAGAATATGGCTTATCAGCTCGGTGTTCGCTTCAACCTAGGCAAGCCCGCTCGTCACTACGAGTTTGACACTGAGGAGGACCAGACTACACAGGAGCGTATCAACGAGTACCGTGAGTACCACTACTACGGTGAGGACCGTGACGATGAGTATGTACGTATGACTCCATCTGAGATCGAGGATATGGCACAGCGCATCATCGACCGCAACCGTAGCAAGAAGGGTCAGTCCTGCAAGGGTGGCAACTACTACCGCCAGCCCAACGATGACGCACTCACTCCACTAGAGCGTGAGCTAGTACATGCCCTCATCGGCAACTCTCCTCAGTACATCGCTCAGCAGCAGATGCTCGCTAATCAGCAAGTAAAGGCTCAGAACGGTACTACAACCACTACCTCTGATCTAACGGAGCAGAACGAGAAGATCCTTGATCGTCTTGACGCGATCGATAGAAAGATCGAGACCAACGATGCTCGTATGCAGCAGTATCAGGCTACACAGCCTGCAACGACTGTCGTAACGACACCTCCTACGCATCCTGCTTATCAGGCTCCTGCTACATCCTCTGCTGTAACTACGGATAGCAGCACTACACCTGTTGACAACAACTCTAAGAGTCTCATCAGACTAAACTCTGTAGGACTCCTCGTCGGTGCAAACATTGTTAAGCCAAAGGAGGAGAATGCTTTTGGAGCATTCGCAGTCGGTGTACGTGCTTTTATGCCTATCAGCAATACGAAGCTTGACTTCATTCCTGAGTTCTTCGTAGGCTTTGGCAAGAAGACTACTTTCGGTCTTACTGGTAATGTCGTCTACAACTTCCAGTTTAAGGAGCTTGGCAACTTTGTACCTTACCTAGGTGCAGGTGTCGGCTTCTATACAGACACTCAGTTTGGTGCTAACTTCCTACTAGGTACTTCATACAAGCTACCAGAGCTCAACAGTGCTATATTCCTAGACTATGGTATACGCACCTCAGGGCGCAACCATAGCATAGCTCTAGGATACCGCTTCTACTTCTAATCCCTTATCACTACAACAGTATGACTAAGAAATCATTTATAGTCGGGCTGTGCGTGATCCTTCTATCAGCTACTGTCTCCACACCTGTGGAGGCACAGCATGATGGACGTCAAGCACCTCGCCAGAAGCGCGACCGCACGGAGCGCGTCGAGAAGGGCGAGCGTGATCGACGTGAGAAAAAGGTGGTAATGACAAAGCAAGAGCTAGCCACGCTCATCAATGCTATAGTCACCGCAGCCGAAGAGGATGAGATGAATGGCGCATGCCCCCAGCAACGTGACATAACAATCACAAACAATAAGGACAGAGATCTACTCTATCTACTCCTACAGTATCACAACCTCAACGCTATGAAGGCCGCTCCAGTCTATACACAGCCAGGACAGCCTATCAGCGTCGGAGGACAACTATACTACCCAGCTGGTAGTAATCTCGTCGTAACTCAGGGTGCTCAAGGAGCTCTGCCTACTAACGATGCAGACAGGATCAAAGCACTCGAGGAGGAACTAGCTCGCCTCAAGGCTGCTCAGCAAAATCCTCAGCGTGACGATGATCAGATAGCTCAGCAACTCGCTGCTCTACGCAGTCAGCTAGAAGAACTCGAGAAGGCTCCTGAAAAGGCTCCTGTGTACAACTACGATAACCGTCGGGTGATCCACCAAGACCGCTCACGCAACAACGTGCAGCTCAGTCGTAGCGTATTCTTTAAGGTCAACTCGGACGTCCTCAATGCAGAGGGTCGCGAGGCTGTGCGCAACGTTGCTGACTTTGTCATCAACGATCCACGCGCTCTCGTACTCGTATACGGCTATGCTAGTATCGATGGTCCCGTAGACTTCAACAACAAGCTCGCTGCCAAGCGTGCTGCTAGTGTCATCAAGGCACTCCAAGAGGCAGGCGTACCAGCAGCTGCTATCAAGCGTTACGATAACGGTGTCGACACGACTCCGGCCAAGCGTACCGATGCACGCCGTGTAGACATGGACGTCATCTACTAATAGACTGCAGACTACCCCGCCAAGGGTAGCTCAAGCAACCTTAGATAATTCTAGAGAGGAGGAGAGCTCAGCGAGTTCCCCTCCTCTCTCTTTCTGTCTTCACTCTTAACATCGCAGCTAACAGCCAATCGCAAGCAGCTAACAGCTAACTAAGACAATTTGTCACACTCTCCTATCCTTTGGCACATCTGTTGCTTGAGTTAGTCAAAATCAAACCTTAAAAACATGAACATAGATAAGTACACCATTAAATCGCAACGGGTGATTCAAACGATGATCGCCCAAGCGCGTCAGCAGGAGCATCAGGCTCTAGAGCCGATATGCCTCCTAGATGCGCTGCTACGTGAGGGTCGTGACGTCGTCGAGTATGTCGCTACCAAGGCGGGTGCCTACATGCATCAGATAGAGCAGTCGGTAGCGCAGCAGCTAGAGCGTCTGCCTCACGTATCTGGTGGAGAGCCTTACCTCTCTAACCAGACAAACCAAGTGCTCACCCAGTCGGAGCAGATAGCTAGCGAGATGGGTGACCAATACATAGCTGTGGAGCACATCTTCCTAGCACTCCTCAAGGTACCTAGTGATGCGCGTCAGCTACTTCTCGACGCAGGTCTGACCTACGCTGACGCTGAGGCTGCTATCCGTGAGCTTCGCAAGGGGCGCAAGGTAGACTCCGCAACAAGTGATCAGCAGTACAACGCACTCGGCAAGTACGCTATCAACCTCTGCGAGCGAGCTCGTGAGGGCAAGCTGGATCCTGTCATAGGTCGTGACGAAGAGATACGTCGTGTCCTGCAGATACTCTCCCGCCGTACGAAGAATAATCCTATCCTCGTCGGTGAGCCAGGTGTTGGTAAGACCGCTATCGCCGAAGGCTTGGCGCACCGCGTCATACGTGGTGACGTGCCAGAGAACCTCAAGGACAAGCTCATCTACTCACTCGATATGGGAGCTCTCATAGCAGGAGCAAAGTATCAAGGAGAGTTTGAGGAGCGTCTCAAGTCAGTCGTCAACGAGGTGACCGCCTCCAATGGTGAGGTGATCCTATTCATCGATGAGATCCATACGCTCGTCGGTGCGGGAGCTTCGCAAGGTGCTATGGATGCGGCAAACATCCTTAAGCCTGCCCTCGCTCGTGGTGAGCTACGGGCTATCGGTGCCACCACCCTCGATGAGTACCGTAAGTACTTTGAGAAGGACAAAGCGCTCGAGCGTCGCTTCCAGATGGTGATGGTCGATGAGCCTGACGAGATGAGCAGTATCTCTATCCTCAGAGGACTGAAGGAGCGGTACGAGAACCACCACAAGGTGCGTATCCAAGATGACGCCATACTGGCTGCCGTACAGCTGAGCGAGCGATACATCACCGACCGCTTCCTCCCCGACAAGGCAATAGACCTTGTGGACGAGGCTGCCGCACGACTACGCATCCAGATAGACTCGATGCCCGAAGAGCTAGACGAGCTGGAGCGTCGTATCAAGCAGCTAGAGATAGAGCGCGAGGCGATCAAGCGTGAGCACGATGAGCCTAAGCTGGCGGCACTCTCCAAGCAGATAGCCGATCTAGAGGAAGAGCGCAATGCTCTGGCCGCTCAGTGGCATGGCGAGAAAGACTTGGTCAATGAGGCGCAGCAGCTGAAGGTGGAGCGTGAACAGACATCTATCGAAGCGGACAAAGCTGAGCGCATGGGCGACTACGGTCGTGTGGCTGAGCTACGCTACGGACGACTCAAGGAGATCGATGATCAGATAGCTCAGATCAATAAGAAGCTTGCCGAGCAGCGTGCCTCTGGCACCGCACTGATCACCGAGGAGGTGACAGCCGAAGATATCGCTGACATCGTAGCTCGCTGGACCGGTATCCCCGTGAGCCGTATGCTTATGAGCGAGCGGGACAAGCTACTCAACCTAGAGGAGGAGCTACACAAGCGTGTCGTCGGTCAGGAGGAGGCGATCACCGCCATTGCAGATGCAGTGCGTCGTAGTCGTGCAGGCTTGCAAGATCCCAATAGACCGATCGGCTCCTTTATCTTCCTCGGCACGACAGGTGTCGGTAAGACTGAGGTAGCTAGAGCCTTGGCGGAGTGCCTCTTTGACGATGAGCACATGATGACCCGTATCGATATGAGCGAGTATCAGGAGAAGTTTAGTGCGACTCGTCTCATCGGAGCGCCTCCTGGCTACGTCGGTTACGATGAGGGCGGTCAGCTCACTGAGGCTATCAGGCGTAAGCCCTACTCGGTTGTGCTCTTTGATGAGATTGAGAAGGCGCATCCCGATGTCTTCAACCTACTCCTCCAGGTACTGGACGATGGTAGATTAACGGACAATAAGGGGCACGTGGTCAACTTCAAGAACACGATCATCATCATGACTAGCAACCTAGGCTCCGACCTGATCCGTCACAACTTCGAGCACATCGACGAGCAGAACCGTGAAGAGGTCATCGAGCGTACCGAGGAGGAGGTCAAGACGCTCCTCAAGCAGACGATCCGTCCAGAGTTTGTCAACCGTATCGACGAGACCATCGTCTTCACACCGCTGACGAAGGCTCAGATCGCTCAGATCGTACGTCTACAGCTCGACAAGGTGGCTCGCACACTCCAGGAGAACGGCGTGACGCTCCACTACAGCGATGCTGCCATCGACCTACTAGCCGAGCGAGGCTACGACCCCGAATTTGGTGCACGTCCTGTCAAGCGCGTCATACAGCGACTCGTCCTCAACGAGCTCTCGAAGGCACTTCTAGCTGGCACCGTAGAGCGCACGAAGCCTATCACGCTAGATGTAGGAGCTGACGGACAGCTCACCTTCCTAGACTAACTAGACTAAAGGGAGTAAACAGTTCCCTACACTTTACTGCGACTTCTAGTAGAAGTGCAGCACGAAAAGATCAAGAGCACAACTCACAGGACTGTGGGTTGTGCTCTTTTTTCGTACATTTGTAGGGACGTATAACGTTTTCCCCTCTACTAATTGTGCGTTTTAGAGATGCCCACGATACCAAGCACTACCCCCACGGAGCAATTGGATAGGCTCCTGAGGCAGTTTCCTGCACTCTCCCCAACTGCCCAGCAGCAGTTGACCGCTCTCTATCCGCTCTACAAAGAGTGGAACGCACGCATCAACGTCATATCCCGACGAGACATAGACAATCTCTACCTACACCACGTGATGCACTCACTGGCGCTCGCTTGGCTTCTGCCTGATGAGCCGACCAGCTACACCATCGCCGACGTAGGCTGTGGCGGCGGCTTCCCCAGCATCCCGCTAGCTATCCTATATCCTCAATACCAATTCCTGCTGATCGACAGCATTGCCAAGAAGCTCCACGTAGCTCAGGCCATTGCGGACGAAATAGGTCTAACCAATGTCTCTACGCATCACACCCGTGTCGAGAGCTGCGACCTCCGTTGCGACTACATCGTCTCACGCGCTGCGATGCCTTTAGGGCTGCTTTATGAGTACACGCAGCATATGCTCCATGGCTCACAAGCTCCACGCTCTGGCATCTACTGTCTCAAGGGAGGCGATCTCAGCGAGGAGATCGCTCAGTCTGGAGTCTCCGCACAACTCACTGCGATCACCACGCTCGCGGACTACCCCGACTACTATCAGGACAAATGGATCGTCTATGTCGCTAAGCAGGACAAACGAACCAACTAACAGAAAAGAACTTATGAACTGCGAAGTAGCCACATTCGTATGTAACATCATACAGGAAAACACTTACCTCCTCTCGACCAGCGACGGTCACGCAGCCATCATCGACTGCGGATGTGCCACCGCAAGCGAGCAGGAGCGTCTCACACAGCGTATCAAGCAGTGGGGGCTAAGCGTAGACCTGCTCCTCTTCACGCACCTGCACTTCGACCATCTCTGGGGCTTGCCCTGGGCGCTCCAGGCCTTTCCCAAGGCACGGGCGTATGCACACCCTATCGAGCTAGCGCAGGCGGTCTCTCCCGAGGCGCAGATGCGCGCTTGGGGCTTTGAGGTGCCAGAGAGAGCTTTCGATCTCTCTCAGATCCGTCCACTGCCGAGCGATCAGCCGCTACGACTGGGCGAGACACCTATCTACGATCTCTTCGTGCCAGGACATACAGCAGGTCATGTCGCTTACTACCTCCCGAGCGAGCGGATCGTCTTCACAGGCGACGTGCTCTTCCGAGGCGACATAGGTCGCAGTGACCTCCCAGGCGGAGACTACCAGACGCTCCTTCACAGTATCAAGACCCAACTGCGTCCCCTGCCCGACGAAACGATCGTCTACCCAGGGCATGGGCCACACACAACCATATACAACGAAAAAAGTAATAACCCTTATATCAACTAATATAGATGGATACAAGAAACTTTGCCTATCGTCACATAGGTATCTCCGAGGCTGACCTGCCTGAGATGCTCAAGGTCGTCGGTGTAGACAGCGTAGATGCGCTGATGCACAAGGTATACCCCGAGGGGATCTTCCTCGAGAAGCCTCTCGATCTACCCGAGCCGATGACCGAGCGTGAGCTCAGCGAGCATCTCTTCGAGCTAGGGTCTCGCAATCGTATCTTCACCTCATACATCGGTATGGGCTGGTATGATACCGTAACCCCACAGCCTATCATCCGCAATGTCCTAGAGAATCCCGTATGGTACACCAGCTACACACCTTACCAGGCTGAGGTATCGCAGGGTCGTCTCGAGGCGCTCTTTAACTTCCAGACAGTCATCACCGATCTGACGGGACTACCTCTGACCAACTGCTCGCTACTTGACGAAGCTACCGCAGGTGCCGAGGCAGCCCTCATGCTTTACAACGAGCGGTCCAGAGAGCAGAAGAAGGCAGGTGCCAACCAGCTCTTCGTCGACAAGCGTGTTTTTGCCTCTACGCAGGCAGTCATCCAGACACGCGTTCCCCAGCAAGGTATGGAGATCGTCGTGGGCGACTACGAGACCTTTGACTTTACAGACAAAGTCTTCGGAGCTATCATTCAGTACCCCGACGAAAAGGGCAGCATTCACTGCTACCACGACTTTATGGAGCGCGCTAAGGCTGCTGGCGTACGTGTAGCCGTAGCAGCCGACTTGATGAGTCTCGTGCTCCTCACACCTCCAGGCGAGTGGGGCGCAGACATCGTCTTCGGTTCGGCTCAGCGCTTCGGTATCCCCATGTACTTCGGAGGTCCTAGTGCTGGCTATCTCGCCTCAACGATGGACTATAAGCGCACCATCCCTGGACGTATCATCGGCATCTCCAAGGACACCTATGGTCGTCCCGCTTACCGTCTAGCGCTCCAGACACGTGAGCAGCACATCAAGCGCGAGCGCGCCACCAGCAATATCTGTACAGCTCAGGCTCTGCTCGCTACAATGAGCGGCTTCTACGCTGTCTACCACGGACCCGAGGGACTACGCGACATTGCTCACCGCATCCACGCTTATGCAGGTTACCTAGCTGAGCAGCTTGAGGCTATGGGTTATAAGCAGCTCAACGACAACTTCTTCGACACCCTATACATCGAGCTACCCGAGGGACTAGCTGCCGAGAAGCTCCGTGAGATCGCACTCGACTGTCAGGTCAACCTACGCTACTACGAGGATGGTCGTCACATCGGTATCAGCATCGACGAGACTACGCTCGAGAGCGACCTCTCAGTACTCCTCTACATCTTCGCACAGCTCCAGGGCAAAGAGGGCGACATCGAGGGCGTTGAGGTCGATGAGACGAAAGTTTACTTCGACAAGCAGTTCGCTCGCCAGAGTGACTTCCTACAGTATGAGACCTTCCAGAAGTATCACTCCGAGACCGAGCTGATGCGCTACATCAAGCGACTAGACCGCAAGGACATATCGCTCGCTCAGTCGATGATCTCGCTAGGCTCCTGTACGATGAAGCTCAATGCAGCTTCAGAGGTGGCACAGCTGAGCAACCCACAGTTTGCCAATATCCACCCCTACGCTCCCGATGATCAAGTCGAGGGCTACCTAGAGATGATACGCAATCTGTCCGCTCTCCTCTGCGAGATTACAGGTATGAAGGGTGCTTCGCTCCAGCCCAACTCCGGTGCTGCGGGTGAGTACACCGGTCTGCGCGTCATACGTAGCTATCTACAAGCTACGGGTCAAGGCGCTCGTGACCTCATCATCCTACCCGCCTCTGCACATGGTACCAACCCTGCCAGTGCTGTACAGGCAGGCTTTGACACGATCACCGTCCGCACGGCCGACAATGGCGACATCGATATGGATCACTTCATGGAGCTCACCGAGCAGTACAAGGATCGTATCGCAGCCATCATGATCACCTACCCCAGTACGCACGGCATCTTCGAGAGCAATATCCGCACCATCATCGACCGCATCCACGAGATCGGTGGACAGGTTTATATGGACGGTGCCAACCTCAATGCCCAGGTAGGCTGGACCAACCCTGGCTATATGGGAGCTGACGTCTGCCACCTGAACCTGCACAAGACCTTTGCGATCCCGCACGGTGGTGGCGGTCCTGGTGTTGGTCCGATCTGTGTCACTGAGCACTTAGTACCCCATCTACCCAAGCATGTAGAGCGCTGGTCTGATGCGACGAACCAAGTATCGGCAGCACCCTTCGGTAGTGCTGGAGTCTTTGTGATCACCTATGCTTACATTCGCCTCCTAGGCTACGAAGGCTTGCGTCAGGCGACCGCTATGGCGATCCTCAATGCCAACTATCTGAAGGCACGCTTCCACGACAACTATGGCGTCGTATACACGGGCGATCGTGGCTTCGTCGGACACGAGATGATCCTCGACTGTCGGGGCGTCAAGGCTCAGGCAGGCGTCGACGAGGGCGATATCTCCAAGCGTCTGATGGACTTCGGCTATCACGCTCCGACGGTCTCCTTCCCCGTTCACGGCACGCTCATGATCGAGCCGACCGAGAGCGAGAGCAAGGCTGAGCTAGACCGCTTTGTCGCTGTGATGAATCAGATCTACCAAGAGGCTCAAGACATCGCCTCGGGCAAAGCTGATGCAGAGGACAACGTAATCAAGAACGCACCACACCCCCAGTACGAGGTCTGTGCCGACGAGTGGCATCACGCTTACACACGTCAGCAGGCAGCCTTCGCACTACCCTACCTTGAGGACAATAAGTTTTGGGTCAATGTGGCTCGCATAGACAACGGCTTTGGCGATCGCAACCTGATCCCAGCTTTTTGTGCTTGCACCCCCGAAATCATCGATCAACTCAATAAATAAACGACCCTATGGCTAGTTTCAAGCAAGAATTCAAGGAGTTTGTCCTCCGTGGCAACGTCATGGACATGGCGGTCGGTATCATCATCGGTGGAGCCTTTGGCAAGATTGTCTCCTCTCTCGTTGACGACATCCTGATGCCACTCATCGGACTCGTTACAGGAGGGATCAACTTCACCGAGCTGAAGTATGTGATCAAGCCCGCTGAGATCAATGCTGCCGGTGAGGAGATCGTTGCAGCCACGACACTCAACTATGGTCTCTTCATTCAGAATATCGTCGACTTCCTCATCATCGCTCTTGTCATCTTCATGATGATCCGTGCGATCAATAGTCTGAGAAAGAAGCATGAGGAGCCCGCAGCACCCGCACCCGAGCCCTCTGACGAGGTCAAGTTGCTGACCGAGATCCGCAACCTACTCGACAAGAAGCAGTAAGCCGACTCGATCTGTAGGCTACACACCTAAAGCACCGCCCTCGTAGGTCACTCCTACGCAGGCGGTGCTTTTTTGTCTCTTGTCACTTCGCAGAGACCTCCACGTGGAAAATCGAAAATGCCCACGTGGAGAATAAAAAATCTCCACGTGGGCGAGAAACATTTCCTCCGAAGTTTCATTTGATTCCTCCGAAGTTTTATTTCACGCCCACGTGGGAAATGTTTTTTCTCCACGTGGAGATTTTCGATTTCTCACGTGGAGATCCAGAGATGTTCGTCTGCCGTCGCTACAAATGGGGCATTATCTCCATTTATTGTCATCTGATGCTGTCTCCACACCCTCCTAGGGCCACTGCTCACGAATGGGTCGAACGCCAAAACCAAAAGACTTTGCTTTCATATCATCTTTAAAGCCCGACTTATCCTTGATTAGAGCATAGCTCTGTTCATTGAGGTCAAGATAAACATATGGAGAGCTAGACCAATAGTTTATTCCATCCCCTATTGCTGCACCCGCCGTACACCATATAAGCCCAACGTTTAGGTAACTACACTCTGCCACACCTATATTATTACCCCACAATCCATTGGGAGGAACTATATAGCCCACGGGCGATGGGTCGTAGACACTCTTACGACCTATACCATACGATATCTTTAATGAGACTTTATCTTCTTGCTGGGTATTCCATAGTGCATAGCCTCGCACCTCACTCCACTTATACCATGTATAGACTTGTACACCTCCACGGGTTACAAATGAGGTCGGATTTCGAACTGATTCATAGAGAGACACGGCTCGATTTATCGTCGATGTGACGCTAGTGCTTTCTTCGATCAGTCGATAGTACTTGGTTGAGAAGGGATCTTTGCGTCCCCACTGATACAGACAAGCATACTCTCTAGAAGGGGCAGTGGGTATATATATCTCCTTTAAGACGTGTAAATAAGCGACCCGTGGTGTATCTGAGACACCTCCCTGCTGGGTAAAGCGTACGATAACTTTTCGCTCGGGATAGCCACGTCTGTAGTCGTAATGACCTAAGGCGTAGTTCCACAGATGATATGTATATCCATTATTGCTCACCTCCCGCTCACTAGCTTGGTGCTCATAGCCTGAGCGATAGGGCGTCACCCAAATATGCCAGCTCCAGATGATTGTACCAGTTGCATCTTTTGCAGCTATCACGGCATTGGCTTGATAGATCTCCGTAGGTATGGTAAACTGTATGTAGTCCACTCCGTCTCCTTTAGGATTTTTGACTAGCTGTACATTTTGCACTTGAGGCTTGAGCTTATATGGAGCTACTGGTTCGCAGCCGTCATCCCATAGTAGCGCCACTTGGCTAGCGGATCTTAGATTAGGGCTAGAGATCACATTGTTGAGACCATCTCTAAAGGGATTAGGAGCATCTCTACCAGAGCAGGTGTAGGCAGTAGCATTCACCTGTCCATCTCGATAGGCATTGCCATAGACCATAGGGAAGCGATAAGTGCCTGGAGCATGCACCAAGTAACAGTTTGCCGTAGTGCGTCCCATCACGTGTCCGTTGCTATCACGATGCCCCTCAGAGAGATCTACGATACCACTCTGTGGGGGAGCTTGCCGTAACGTATAGTCTCCTAGATAGACTGGACTGGGCTGAAGCTGTATCTGAGCCGTATGGGGCTCCTCCGCTGATTCACTATCCGTGCCAGGGCCACTCTGTGGGAAGCCCACGAGCCAGCTAGGAGGCGTGGAAGACCAGCTAGCCCCCTCATCGGTAGAGAACTCAGCCCTCCACGATAAAGGCTTGTAGGTGGTCTTCTGAGATGAGACAATCTTCGTATAAGACTTGACCCTAAAGGGCAGGTCAACGTAGTCTGCAGGTTGCCACTGTCGAGTCACGTGAGCTATGGTGTCATACTGACTCTGCGCTTCATCATAGAGCTGTAGCACGCTCTCAGCAGAGATAGACGAGAGCGACACTTTGTAGGTCATCATCTTGCCCGGCTCCCATTTTTGCCCAGCCAGTGAGGCTGTGAGTGTATACTCCTCTCCAGAGATGCTATCCCTATACCCGACCTCTATTTTAGATCGCTGATTGATCGCAACGAAGCGCTGAGGAATCATCATAAAGGTCTCAGCCTCAGAGCCAATTGCTGCACCAGGCTGCCCCGTGAGAGCAATCTCCTGATCTAGACTGAAAGTATTCGTCGGCATAGGAGCCACTCCTTGTGGTGCCCAGGTAGCCGTAACGAAGTTATAGACTCTCGTAGGCATCACGTTCTTTAGGTGAATGCGTGTGATCGTACCTGGGAGTATCCCCTTATCTCCAACCTTAAACCTAATACCTGTGAGGATATGCTTGAACGTAAGCTGTACAGGCTGTCGCGAGTCGCCAGCTAGATCCATAGCGGTAGCGACGACGATGTCCTTTTGGTCAGCTACGCTCGTAGGTGTACTGTAGGTAATGGAGGGATCGGCTGTGGGGTTACCATCTATTGTCACCCCCATCGCATTGTACGGAGCATAGCAAAAGAATGAAATCTTCTTATCCGCTCCTGGCCAGTAAAGGCCCGTATTCCACCTAGAGGCTCGAGTTACCTCTAGATTGTTCATAAAGGTCTGACGACTTGAGGAGCCCTTAAAGGTCTCTGATGCAGCATATGTGTAGGCGTATGATCCTACGCTTGTGAGTCCATCTGTAGTCAGAGGGGCTGCACGTAATGTATTTGTGGTCTCCGTATTTGCTAGGTCGCTCTCATATAGATGCAGGTAAAGCTGAGGCACACCTGGCGCATCACTCTGTAGTGGTATGACTCCGACACAACGCTCCTCGGCACGCTCAGAGCCTTCCTCTAGAGTTCGCAAAGCTTCGGTCGTGGGAGCAAACCCTATCTGCTCCATATTAGGACACAGCTCCCTGCTCTCGGAGACACACGATGAGAGTAGTATGAAGATGCTAGATGATAGTATGAGGGCAATGCGATGTCGTAGCATAGAGTCTATTGAAATTAAAATATGCTGGTCGGTCAAGCTGGACACCCGACCGACCAGCATGGTGGTTATATAGCGATCAAACTGCTGATTACTTACAACAGTGTCATAGCTACAGATTAGATTAGATGAGCTCTATATCACCTGATACATCTGTCCAGTCCTCAACGGTGCAGTCGTACAGAATAGGCTGTAGGATAGGCTTACCATCCTGATCATAACCACCACCGAACTTAAGGGTGTAGATATACTTCTTGCTGGGAGCCCAGTCCTCTCCGCCGAATGGTACGTAGACGGTGCCGTAAGATGTCGCATCTCCTACTAGATAGACTCCGCTCTGCTTGATCTTGACACTGAGAGCTAGATAGCACTCGTGGTTAGTGTCAGCCGTAGCAATAGATACTGCGGTAGTTGGAGTCGTCGTCCACTTAGTAGCCGTCTGAGGTAGGATCAGGTAAGCGCCATCAGCTGGTGATAGCTCCTGAGCAGTTGTGGTGACTGCAGTTGTATTCGTTGCATTGGTATACTTCTGATCAGCCTCTCCTGATAGCGCCCAAGTGCCAGCGGCAGAGCCAGCTGCTGTCGTGATCGTAGGAAGCGTAAAGGTACCTGTACCCTTGACATTAGCGATTGTGATCTTCTCTACCTCTACCTCTAACGTATTAGAGATGGTCTGCCCCTTGAAGACAATCTGTGAGAGGGCGTGCTTGAAGTAGAGTGGTACACGTGTGATCTTAGATCGACCCTTATCTACAGCGTACATTAGGTCGATCTGATTAGCATTAGAGGCACCTCCATTGTCAGGGACAGTGTAGGTTAGCGTCTTAGCAGATGCAGTAATGCCTGGTGTTACAGCACCGTTGTTTGCTGGATTGATTGCATAGAAGTCTAGGCTCTCTGAGGGCCAGTAAGCTAGATCTGCAGCATTTGCATACTCCCAGGAGGAGCCTTGATAAGAGATCTCGACACCCTTTACATACTCCGTGGCTGGTGTAGCATTGAGATAAGCCCAGACCTTAAAGTTAGGAGCCTGAGTGGTAAGGTTTGTCGGTGTGACAGCAGTACCACGGAGAGCCCCATCAGAGAGGACGTTAAATCCTATCTGATCCTCTTGCTGCGTGCGGATGGTCTCCTGCTTGGAGCACCCAGCAGCGATTAACATAGTCGCTATGAGAGCGACAAGCATCATTTGTTTCTTCATAGTAAAAACGTATTTAGTAAGTAGTTATTGATTAGTATTCTGTTTCTTCTTTACTATAGGTCTATATCCTGCTCCTCATCGTCCCAACCCTCTACATCAGGATTAAAGGCTCCACCAGATCCTCCAATAGGCTCTGGAAGCTCCCAGTAGGTATCGATGAGTAGGTGTATCTTGATGGTATGATCTTTTGGATCGAGCTTTGGGATCTGCTTGGTAACGTCAAAAGTGCGTGACTGCACTCCCAGAGCTGTGTGTACATATAGTGTCAATAGCTGCGTCTGCCCATTAGGCACGCCAAAGAGGTAGCAAGCCCCCACTACCTTGCCTTCCGAAGGCTTAGCCTCGAGTGTCATCTGTGCATTAATATCTGTGCAGAGTCCTTGCCTTAGCCATAAGCCCCGTGACACATTGGAGAGTGATGCGACCATAGGATAAGTGACCGTAGATCGGAGGTTTTGTATGCCTCGTATCTCGTAGTCACAATAGTATAGAGCTTCTTCGGGAGTTATGGTAATGATGCGCTCAGATCCACACTCCTTTGGGGTGATAACTAGGGGCTGAGAGAGCTCACCTCTGCAGAGCCAGTCGGGTGTCTCATAGACATTGGAGGCTCCTGATTTGGGAGAGATCTTAAAGTTTCTAGCAATTGCTGAGGGGATCGTTGTGAGGAGTAGGTCTAGATCTCCGCTAGAGTTCATTTTGTAGTGATAAAGGACGTTTTCAGTATCCGTATTGTAAGAGACTACGTGATACTCTCCCGTAGGTAGTGTGACCACCCCTCCCGAGTGTCCCTGTAGATCGTACACAATAGGCTCCTGAGCCGATCCATCTATCGGATAGAAGAAGACCCTCATAGACTGAGCTTGCCTAGAGGTCTCACTCCAATCAAAGAGCACCTGCACCTGACACTGCTTCCTATTGATATAGCACAAGTCCTTATGTACACAAGAGACCAGCATAGTCAGGCTCATCAGAGATACCAGCATATACCTTAGTCGTCTCATGGGTTACCTCCTCTCTGTATCTTATCGCCTAGATTTAATAGCCAGACGAGCGCTATCTCAGCTTTATTAGGACCCCAATAGCTATATCGCTTAGTCTCTTGCCAAGCGTAGCACCCTCCCTGAGGAATGTAACGATCATAGCGTCCCGTTGTATAGCCGACACCCAGGAGCAGTTCGATAGCCCAGTGGTCGCTCAGCGGATATGTGTAACCGTAGGAGAGTCCACAGTAAGGTCTCCAGTTTCTACCTAGATAACCTGTTCCCCCTAGCTCGAAGTCGAAGGTGTACACCCCGCCGTAGATTCCTATATGATGTCCCAGCAAAGGATTGCTACGACCTCCCGAGTGCTCGACACCGCTACGATAAGTATCAGTAATATGGTAGCGAACGCCTAGATCACCACCATAAAATCTCCAATATATATGCTTGCTGTCTATAGTCCACCATGAGTGAGTCCAGCTACCTGTGATACTCCACCCGTTGCCTAGATAAGACTCTGAGCTGATATTCGGTAGGAGCAGCAAGTCTGAGAGTATGTTGCTCTTGACAGCCTGATAAAGAATCGGCTCTCTATGCTCCTCAGTATTTACGACAGCCACCGTCGGCCTCTGCTCGACAAGGATCGAGTCAATAACAATCGAGTCGATACACTGAGCGCTAAGCATCTGACTACCCACACACCATAATATAAGATATAGGAATAGCCCCCTCCAAATTTTGCCGTGCAAGACATCAGTTGGAGGCACGATCACCTTTGACATACACGACTCTACTCGCATTCTGTCAAGATGATCTTCGCAGATCCCACTACGCGTAGAGAGAGAGAGAGAGAGAGTTTTTGTGTGAGAGTGTGTGTATGCATCGTGTGCAAAGATACACATATTTTTTGTCCCCCACAACTAATTCTTCTTTTCTCGGCTATTTTTTGTTTTGAGGTGCCAAGAGACGGGGTACTCTAGGAATAGACTATTTTAGCCAAGCGAGATGAAGAGACGACCTCCACGTGGAGAATGGCAAATTGCCACGTGGAGATCACTTTTCCCCGACACGGTGCCGTATCGATATGTCGTCAACTCTAAATTATTATAACGAGTCGGCGTTGGGTTTGCTCAACTAGGAAGCAAGACTGGACCTTTGACTTCTTCCTCACAGCTCCTACCGATGATTAATGAGTGAGAGAGACCAAAATACCTAATAGTAGTTATTTTATCGGAGATGAAGCCGACGTACCTTTGCAGAGGTTTTTATGCTTCTCCTATGAGTAGGTCTATCCGTAGAGTTCTTCTATCCTACATCCTCTTTTCATTGCTCTCCTGGAGTCTATATGCTCAGGGTGCCCGTCATACCTTCACCGGGATGGTGTACGATGCGACTACTAGCGAGCCGATAGCCTACGCTCTAGTGGCTCTCTCTGCCGAGGGGCATAAAGATGTCGTGACCTATACGGATGATGACGGACGCTTTGCCTTTCAGTCTGTACTAGCGGGGCGATACCGCCTACAGGTACGCTACGCAGGTCTGCGCAAGGAGCAGACGATCACCTTGCAGCGAGACCAATACCTGCGCATCCCCTTTAAGCTGGAGCAGATACTAGGCGAGGTAGTCGTGACTGCCCAGGAGGGACGACAGCTGACCAGCTCATCGACGATCGAGCGGGCAGCTATCGATCATCTGCAGCCTAGTAGCTTCTCCGACCTGACGGCACTACTACCTGGTGGCAAGAGTAGCATACCTAATATGAGTGGTGTCAATAACCTCTTACTCCGTGAGACGGGGACGATCAATATGCAGGGCAATAAGACGAACAACCAAGACTACGCTATCAGTTCGCTGGGTACCCTCTTTATGGTAGATGGAGCTCCGCTCAATACGGATGCGGATATGCAGTACACCGCCTCGCCGTCAGGCTCGCTCCTTGGTGCTGGCAAGGTCAATGTGAATCGTGGTGTGGACATGCGCACGCTACAGACGGACAATATAGAGCGGGTTGAGTTCATACGAGGCGTCCCCTCCGTAGAGTATGGCAATATCACCTCGGGTGTGGTGCTGGTGCATCGTAAGCGACAAGCTTCGCCTGTGCTGAGTCGCTTTAAGGTAGATGGTTATAGCAAGCTGGCCTCTGTGGAGAAAGGCTTTGCCCTCACACCCTCCCAGCACCACATCCTCAATGGGGACATAAGCTATCTAGATGCTAAGCCTGACCCGCGTGTCCCCTTTGAGACTTATAGACGACTGACAGGGTCACTGCGCTATCACGGCACGAGTAGTGACCAAGCGCATAGATGGGAGGTGAGCGGAGACTATACGGGTACCTTTGACAAGAATAAGGTAGACCCCGACCTCTCCTACGGACGCACCGATGAGTATCGCACAGACTACAACCGCATAGCACTCACCTCGCGCTATATATACGCTCCGTCAGGTCGCAGGGAGGGCTTACAACGGGTGGAGCTAACACTATCCGCTGCGCAGCAGTTTGACTACCTACATCAGCGTCGTCTCGTAGCTCCAGACCGCATGTCTATAACCCCTACGGGCGACCAGGCTGGCGAGCACGAGGCTAGACTGATCGGCGGTGAGTATATAGCAGACTATGTGAGCGATGGTAAGCCGCTGACGCTTTTTGCCAAGGGCCAGACACTATATAATATAGAGTGGGGAAGAGCTTCGCATAAGTTGAAGGGAGGCTTTAACTATGAACTGTCCAAAAACTTCGGTCGCGGGCAGGTCTACGACCTCTCCTATCCACTCTTTCCCAAAGCGTGGGACAGTCGTCCACGACCCTACTACCAGATCCCCGCCTTGCAGCAGCTAGCACTCTATGCGGAGGATCTATACAAGCAGCCGCTCGGAGCGCATACACTCCAGCTAGAGGCAGGCGTACGGCTCTCTATGCTCTTAGGCTTAGCACCACAATACACGCTGAGCTATAAGCCTTACCTAGATCCTCGCGTCAATCTGCGCTGGAGCTTGCCCGCCTGGGAGCTACTATCACGAGACCTCAAGCTCTCACTCGATGCCGGCTGGGGGCTGACGACTCGTATGCCTACGCTCAACTATCTATACCCCGACCCGCGCTACATAGACATAACGCAGCTAGCTTACTACGACATCAATGCACCCTATGAGCGCAGTCTATACTACGTCCGCACCTACATAGAGGATGCAACGAACTATAAGCTACGGGCTACGCGCAATCAGAAGCTAGACCTACGTCTCTCGGCCGAGTGGGGACGTAACAAACTCTCCGTGAGTTACTTTCGCGAGTTGATGACCACGGGCTTTAGATACCGATCCACGGCACAGGTCTATGCCTATAATAAGTATGACGCCTCGGCGATCGACTATACCCAGCTGACGGGACAGCCCGACATCTCTACCATCCCCTACACTCCCGCGGCGCGTATCGAGTCGACGAGTCGCCCAGAGAATGGCAGTATGATCCGCAAGGAGGGTGTAGAGTTTCAACTTATGACGGAGCGCATCCCCGTGATCAATACGAGTCTGATCCTCGGGGGCGCATGGTTTCGCTCTACCTACTCGAATAGCGTACCGCTCTTCTATGCCGTCTCTGGAGTCTACGGAAATGTGATTCTATCGGATCAATACTTAGGGCTCTACAACTGGCAGGATGGATCGGAAAATCAGTCGCTCTCGACTAACCTACTCCTCGACACGCAGATCCCGCAGTGGGGACTTATCCTGACGACTGCCATAGAGAGTACTTGGCTGGTCTCTCGTCGCCGCCTCCCCCAGGATGGTCGTCCGATAGCTTACCTAGATGTGCACGACGGCAAGCTGCACCCCTACACAGCGGAGTCAGAGCGAGACACCTATCTGCAGCATCTCTTGATACGCTATAGTGATACGCTCTTTAAGCCGAGTCGCATACCTCTAGCTCTTGGGATCAATCTAAAAGTATCCAAGCAGCTGGGCAAGCTCTTTACGCTATCGCTCTTTGCCAACAACGTCTTAGACTACCTGCCCGACTACAAGGTGGGGACGGCTACGCTCAGACGCACTGCCACGCCTTACTTTGGCATGGAGCTACGCATTAAGATATAATCAACTCAACAAATAGATCTCTATGAAACGATTACTATATATACTACTCTTACCAGCCCTGCTGGTCACTGTGACCGCCTGTCGTCCAGACCCAGTCACGCCAGACAACCCCAAGGAGCAACAGTCGATAGCTTGTCTCTTCGAGCGCACACTGCCTGAGGATGTCACGGACTTGACTATACAAGATGAGCTCCTCACGATACACAACACCACCACAGGTCAGGACGTGGAGTATAAGACGCTAGAGGGTATCAAGCTCGCTCCTGGACTGTACAACCTAAACTACACAACGACCTGTCGCTATAAGCTACACGGTGTCGCAATGGAGGGACGGCTGGTCGCACAGATTGAGAATATGGAGGTGACCGATCAAACGACCGATCCTCTCAAGCTTCGCTTAGAGCTACGCATAGTGCCTACCGTTCAGGACTTTGTCATTCAGGAGATATTCTTTACGGGCACACTGACCCCTGCAGGCAAGCAGTATCATGGGACCAGCTATGTGGTTCTCTACAACGGGACAGACAGAGTACTCTATGCTGACGGGATCGCCTTCTGTGAGAGCGGATTTAACCCTGCACGCAAGTTTGACTACAAGCCAGACATACGTCAAGAAGCCATGGCGGTACACGCCGTCTATGTCATCCCAGGCAGTGGTAAGGAGCACCCCGTGAAGCCTGGCGAGCGACTGATACTCTGTGATATAGGCATCGACCACAAGGTAAATAATCCAAATGCTTTCGACCTCTCCAAGGCAAACTTCGAGTGGTATGATGAGTCTAGCTCACCGGCACATCAAGACTTTGATAGTCCCACAGTGCCTAACCTAGATAAGTGGTATTGCTACACGAAGTCGTTTTTCATCCTACACAATAGAGGCTTTGCATCGTACGCTATAGCCCGTATACCGATAACTAAGGAGGAGTACCTCAAGGACTACAAGTATGACTACACCTATGTCTTGACACACGATGGGAATAGCTATGATATGTCAGGCTCATGCTATAAGCTACCCAACGATTGGATCATAGATGGAGTCAATTGCAGTGTCGAGGCGGTGCATCAGTGGACGATCCTACCCGAGACGATAGACGCTGGCTATACAAACTGTGGCACAGTAGACGGACAGAAAGATCGCTACTTCCACAGCGTACGACGTAAGTACCTAGGCAAGGATGCCGAGGGGCGGATGATTCTACAGGACACTAATAACTCGTTCGAGGACTTCAACCCGATGGTCACGCCCTCGCTCATTGAGGAGCAAGGCACAGCGATCAATGCCCAAGGTACAACCTGCACGACCAAGACTTATGATGGGGTCGTGCCTATTAAGCAGTAAGGTCTCTTCGATAGATTATGGTGCATCATTCTTCGGATTGTTTTAGCAGATCTCTTGCGCTCTTACTCTGTCTCCTAGGTGTGCTTACGAGCTCGCTCTATGGGCAGCAGCAAGAGCCAGAGATGATCTCACTACCTGCTGACACCCTCTCGGTGGCGGGGTCGCTCCTAGAGCAGAGGCGACCTGGCTACGACCTATCGGTATCGCCAGTAGTGTCGCCGCTCTACTTTTTCTCAGAGCGAGGCTCTCGTACAGACCTCTCGCTGGGCGGAGCTATGCGGCGAGATAGAGGCGAGACAATGATCCCGCAGCTGGGCAAGCAAGACATCGATGGGTCGGTGCATATCGAAAGTGCTTTGCGTCAGCGCAACAACTTCGCTTGGGGTGCTGCCTCCTACACTTATCGTGCTACGGAGGGGATACGCTTCAACGAGACGACAGACTACCCCCTCCTCGCACCTTACATCATGGGAGACACGGCGCATACAGCGCGTCTGCACCAAGATCTCTACACCTTTGGGGCAGGTACGGTGCATCGCCTTGGCAATTGGCTACTCTCCCTGACAGCTGACTATCGCGCCACCTTTGCCTACCGCACGCAAGACCCTCGTCCTCGCAATCTGGCTACACACCTGGAGGGGCAGATCGGCATCGGCTATCAACTTACCGACTATGCGCTAGCCCTAGCAGGTACGCTAGGTCGCTATAAGCAAAACAATCAGGTAGGCTTCTTGAGTGAGCTCGGAGTGGCTAGTGAATATCACTTTACGGGCATCGGGGGAGACTACTATCGCTTTAGGGGAGGTAATACGTCGCTCTTCTATCAAGGGCTATCTTATGGCATCTCGCTCGGGCTAACCCCTACTAGTGAGGCGCGTCAAGGCTTCTATGCTCTGGCTGCGTGGCATCTGCTGACTACCGACCGTATCATACGAGAGCTCAACAGCCTCCCCCTCTCGACACTCTCCAGTCACACGATAGATCTGCAGGCGGGGTACACCGCTCGCTCAGCACGACTGGGGCGTTGGGGCGTAGCACTCTACACACAGGGCGACATACGTCGAGGTGCTGTCCACCTCTTCGGTGATCCTAAGGGAAATATCTACCCACGCATAGCCACGGAGCGGTCATACTATGGCCAGACCTTAGAGTTTGGTGCTAAAGGCTTTTGGGATAGTCAGGACACTCCTCGCACGCCTTGGTCGTGGGGCATATCCACCTCGCTTGGCTATCGACTACATGAGGAGGACTTGCTACCTCAAGCAGAGCGACTCTTCTACCATCTAGGCGGGACATTGGCTCCGCATGTTAGCTTTCATCGCGGGCAGTACTTTGTCTCTCTGACACCTACTTATAGTGTATGGGCAAAGACGGGACACCCTTCGCTACAGTTAGCACCTCAGCATCAGCCTATACCTACTTATGCTGAGACACTGGAGCGAGCCTTCCAGATAGCTAGTTCCACGCAGATGACCTATGGGCTCTCTATGACTCACGGCTATCAGCTTAGCAGTAGCTATGCGCTGTGGCTCTCACTAGACTACCTCCATACGCAGACGAGTCTGTGTGGTAGCAACTACGGAGCCATACGCTGTGGCATCTCATTCTAATAGTAAATCCAAACAATCAAATATCTTCAGTATGCGAAAACAACTACCAGTATTACTTATGCTCCTCACGCTCTTCTGTACGGCGAGTGTGACGATAGCTCAGACTCCAGACGAGGGTGTCGCAAAGAACTTCCTCTGGTACCGTCTTGTATCCAATAGTGTAGAGCGTCATCAGATACCTCAGCAAGTGGTCGCCTCTATGGATGGCAATCTCTTTGCGAGCAATGCCTTCTACAGCAAGGAGCGCACTGACGCTAGCTCAGTCTTCAACTTTGACGCATCCAGCGATGCCGACAAGGCGATCTCCTATGGCGATGACGGCTCGGCTACCAACGGCAACACCGCCCTCACTATCTACAAACTGACTCCTGAGGGCAAGCTACTCTGGTACATATACAAC
>OKSA01000833.1_pt1 | contig 29722 bp, 27 predicted proteins | sample 1601181 | NCBI WGS metagenome assembly OKSA01 (sample SAMEA3541538, study PRJEB24748) | human gut metagenome | biome: human gut; feature: human-associated habitat; material: faeces | place: China | collected 2012
ACGCACCACAGCGATTGCATCGTGACCGAGAACCAAGCCGCGGCCGACCGCTTTGTCGACGAGGTCGACAGCGCGGCGGTGTACGTCAACGTCTCCACCCGCTTCACCGACGGCGGGGAGTTCGGCCTCGGCTGCGAGATGGGCATTTCGACGCAGAAGCTCCACGCGCGCGGCCCGATGGGGCTCGACGAGCTGAGCACCTATAAATATGTCATCACCGGCAGCGGCCAGATTCGATAACAGGAAAGGCGCACACTCCGATGTACCACAACGACAAAAAGTACGCATTGACAAACTGCGTGCTTCTCGACGGCTCTGAGCACATGGAGCCGCAGACGGGCAAGGCCGTGTGCATCGACGGCGAGAAAATCAATGAGATCGTCGACGCACAGCATATCCCCGCAGGCTATGAGGCAGTCGACCTCGGCGGGAAGTACGTGCTGCCGGGTCTCATCAACATGCACGTGCACCTGCCCGCCTCGGGCAAGCCGAAAAAGAAGGCGAGCGACCCCAAAAAGCTCGTCAAGCTCATCACCTCCTGCGCGCTGACGAACAGGATCGGCGTCAACATGTGCGAGGGCTACGCCAAAACCGAGCTGCTCTCCGGCGTCACGACCATCCGCACAGTCGGCGGCGTCGCCGATTACGACACGAAAATTCGCGACCTCGCCGCGGCGGGCAAAATTCTTGCCCCGCGCGTGCTGGCGTCGAACATGGCGGTCTCCGTCCCCGGCGGGCACATGGCGGGTTCGCTCGCCTACGAGGCGCACTCCGCCGAAGAGGCCGCGGCGCTCGTCGAAAAGATCGCCGCCGAAAAGCCCAACCTCATCAAGCTGATGATCACCGGCGGCGTGCTGGACGCCGAAGTCGTGGGCGAGCCAGGCGTGCTGCGCATGCAGCCCGAGCTTGTCAAGGCCGCGTGCGACAAGGCACATTCGCTCGGCATGATCGTCGCGGCGCACGTTGAGAGCCCTGAGGGCGTGATGGCTGCACTGCAAAACGGCGTCGACTCCATCGAGCATGGCGCGCAGCCAAGCGATGAAATGATCACGCTCTTCAAGCAGCGCAAGGCGTTCCAAATTTCGACCATTTCCCCCGCCCTGCCCTACGCGCTCTTCGACCGCAGCATTTCGCACGCGACGTATGAGCAGCAGGAAAACGGCAAGATCGTCTTCGACGGCATCGTCGCGCTCGCAAAGGCAAACCTCGCCGCGGGCGTGCCAGTCGGTCTCGGCACGGACGTCGGCTGCCCGTACATCACACATTACGACATGTGGCGCGAGCTGCACTATTTCGTCAAATACTGCGGCGTGACGCCCGCGTTCGCGCTGTACAGCGCGACGAAGCTCAACGCCCGGCTCGCGGGCATTGGCGATCTGACCGGCAGCATCGAAGAGGGCAAGCAGGCCGACCTGATCGTCTGCTCCGGCAACCCTCTTCAGAATTTGAGCGCGCTGCGTGAGCTCGACATGGTCGTCAAGGGCGGCTATCGCATCGACAAGCCGCAGATCAAAAAAATGGATGAGGTCGAGCGCGAGCTCGACAAGTTCCTGTAAGCGCTATGAAATACTTGGTACTATCCGACTCGCACGGCAATGTCGACAACATGGTGCGCGCGGTGGAGCTCGTAAAGCCGCAGGGCATCATCCACCTTGGCGACGGCTGGCGCGATGTCGAGGAGCTGCGTGAACTTTTCCCCAGCCTGCCGCTTGAGCAGGTTCCCGGCAACTGCGATTTCGGGCGCTTTGAAGCGCTTGAGCGCGTGCTGATCCTGGATGATCACCGCGTGCTCATCGCGCACGGGCACACGTTAGGGGTGAAGACCGGACTTCTCCGCGCGCAGTACCGCGCGCTCGAGATGAACGCCGACATTCTGCTCTTCGGCCACACGCACGTGCCGCTCGTGGACGCGGCGTCGCGGCCGATGATGATGAATCCCGGTTCGATTGGTGATCCCTGCCGCCCGACCTACGGCGTACTCGAATTCAGGGACGGACAAATTTACCCGTCGGTCTTTCGGCTGGACGCATAACAAAAAGAGAGATGTACCATGCGGTACATCTCTTTTTTCATTTTCTCACTCGTTCCAATCTCGCACCTGTTCGCTCAGCCAATTACACCAAGCGTCCACGCCCTCGCCGGTTTTGGCGGAGAGGGGGAATATATTGAGCTTCGGGTTGCGCATGTGCGCGTATTCGACGACCTTTTCCATGTCGAAGTCGAAATACGGCAGCACGTCGATCTTGTTGATGATGAGCGCGTCGCACACAGTGAAGATGAGCGGGTACTTGAGCGGCTTGTCGTGCCCCTCCGGCACGGAGAGGATCATCGCGTTTTTGACCGCGCCCGTGTCAAACTCCGCGGGGCAGACGAGATTGCCGACATTTTCGAGCACGACGAGGTCCAAGTCCTTCGTGCCGATCTCCTTGAGGCCCTGCTCCGTCATGCTTGCATCGAGGTGGCACATGCCGCCCGTGTGGAGCTGGATGGACTTGACGCCCGCGTCCGCGATGGTCTTCGCATCCACGTCGGAGTCGATGTCTGCCTCCATCACGCCGATGTGCAGCTCATCCTTGAGCGCTTCAAGCGTGCGCAGCAGCGTCGTCGTCTTGCCGCTGCCCGGCGAGGACATCAGGTTCAGCAGAAACGTTCTGTCCTGCTTGAGCTGCGTGCGAAGGCGTGCGGCCTCGCGGTCGTTGTCGGCGAAGACGCTCTCTTTCACCTCGATGATCTTATAGGGTTCTGTCATATCGCTTCGATCTCCTTTAAGTTAATCTCGCTGCCCTGCTTGAGCCACGTTTTTCCGCTGCCGCAGTGCGGGCAGGTGCAGCCAAACTGCACGGTTGGATAGTCGCGCCCGCAGCCCTCGCAGTACGTAACGGCGGGGATGGTCTCGATCTTGAGCGCGGCCTCCGGTAAAAGCTCGGTCTTCTTGACTGCCCAGTTCCAGCAGCTTTCGAGTTCGTGCGGGATCGCACCGGACACCTCGCCGAGCTCGAGCGTCACGGACGCGACGTTCGTCAGGCCGTTTTCCTCTCCGATCTTTTCCACGCTCTTGATGACGTGGAAGACAATGCCCAGCTCGTGCATTACTTGCTCTTTCTCGCCGCACGCTTGATCTTGAACTCACGCTTGATCATGTACGGCAGGATGGCCTTCATCTTGTCCTCACAGGCGTACATCTTGCTGCACTCCGGTCTCTCGCGGTGCAGGTGGATGGCGTCGAACGCACACTTCGTCGTGCAGACGCCGCAGCCGATGCACTTGTTCGGGTCGACGATGCTCGCGCCGCAGCTAAGGCAGCGCGCGGTCTCCTTTTTGATCTGCTCTTCGGTAAACGCGACGCGCTCGTCGCTAAACGTCCTGCGCAGCGCCTCGTTATAGCCGATGCGCTGGCGCGGCGTTGTGTCGTAATTGACGGGGATCAGCGCGCTTTCCTTGTTGAGCTCAATGAACTGGCGGCGGTTGCGGCCGACCGTCAACGTCGCGTGCTGGACAAAACGGTGCAGCGAGATCGCGCCCTCCTTGCCTGCGGCGATGGCGTCGATGGCAAATTTCTGACCCGTATAAGCGTCGCCGCCGACGAAGATATCCTTTTCCGCCGTCTGATACGTGACGGGGTCGGCCTTGACCGTGCCGTTGGGGTTGAATTCGACGGCAGTGCCGGTGAGCAGCTCACGCCAGTCGACCTTCTGGCCGATGCAGTAGAGAACCGTCGTGCACTCGGCCTGCTCGCTCACACTGTCGTCAAACTCAGGTGCGAAGCGGCCCACGTCGTTCTTGACGCGCGTGCACTTGCGGAACCTGATGCCCGCGCACTTGCCGTCCTCCACAACGATCTCGGTCTGGCCCCAGCCGGCGTGGACGGTGATGCCGTCGCGCTCGCACTCGCTGCGGTCTTCCTCGCCCATCGGCATATCGTCGTAAGCCTCTAAGCAGTAGAGGTCAACGCTCTCCGCGCCGCAGCGCACCGCCGTGCGCGCAACGTCCGCGCCGATGTTGCCGCCGCCGATGACGACGACCTTACCGGAAAGCGTCTTCTTTTCATGCAGGTTGACCTGCCGCATAAAGTCGATACCCGCCATGACGCCGTCCGCGTCGCCGCCTGGGATATTCAGCTTACCGCCGGACTGGAGACCGACGGCCACATAGAAACCCTGATAGCCCTGTTCGCGCAGCTGTGCGATGGTCACATCTTTCCCGACCTCCACGCCGCAGCGGAACTCGACACCAAGTTCACGCAGGATGTCGATCTCGGCCTCCACCACGTCTTTTTCGAGGCGAAAACTCGGAATGCCGTTCATCAGCATGCCGCCGGGACGCGCTTCCCTTTCAAACACCGTCGGGCGGTAGCCCTTTTCAGCGAGGTAGTATGCGCACGACAGGCCCGCGGGGCCGCCGCCGATGACGGCGATCTTCTCGGAAAATTCGCCGTCGACCTTCGGAATGACCTTTTCTGGCACAAAGCGCGTTTCCGCGTTTAAGTCCTGCTGGGCGATGAAGCGCTTGACCTCGTCAATGGCGACGGCCTGATCGACCGTGCCGCGCGTGCAGGCGTCCTCGCAGCGGCGGTTGCAGATGCGGCCGCAGACCGCGGGGAACGGATTTTCGCGCTTGATGAGCTGCAGCGCCTCGCGGTACTTGCCCTGCGCGGCAAGCTTCAGATAGCCCTGCACCGCGATGTGCGCTGGGCAAGCCGTTTTGCACGGCGAGGTACCGGTATCGTAGCAGTTGATGCGGTTCCTGTCGCGGTAGTCGACGCTCCACTTTTCCGGCCCCCACTTGACCTCATCAGGCAATTCCTGACGGGGATATTCGATGTAGCCGTCCTTCGTGCAAAGCTTCTGCCCCAGCTTGACCGCGCCCGCGGGGCAATTTTCGACGCATCGGCCACAGGCGACGCAGCTCTCGCTCTCGACGCTCGCAACATACGCGCTGCGCGACAGGTTCGGCGTGTTGAACATCTGCGATGTGCGCAGCGCGTTGCAGACATTGACGTTGCAGTTGCAGATGCCGAAGATCTTCTGCTCACCGTCGATATTCGTGATCTGGTGGACAAAGCCGTTGTCCTCGGCCTTTTTGAAAATTTCGAGCGCTTCTTCCTTCGTGATGTATTCGCCGCGCTGTGTTTCGACGATGTAGTCGGCCATATCGCCCACGCCGATGCACCAGCTCTCGGCGTCGTCGCCGCAGCCCTCGCCGAGCTTGGCGCGGCTCAAGCGGCAGGAGCACATGCTCTTGGCGTACTTGCCCTCGTATTTGCTGAGCCAGTAGGAGATGTGCTCTAAGTCAACGGACTCGTTCTCCGTCTCGATGGCCTTTTCCACGGGGATAACGTGCATGCCGATGCCTGCGCCTCCCGGCGGCACCATGGGCGTGATCTTTTCGAGCGGGAGCATCGTCATGCGCTCAAAGAACGCCGCGACCTCGGGATGCTCGTCGATCTGGCTTTTGCGCATGTTCAAAAACTCCGCGCTGCCGGGGACGAACAGCGGCAGCACCCAGCGCTTTTCATGCTTGGGGTTCTTGCCGTCCAGGTTCTCCCAGTTGTACTCGATGATGCCTGTCCACGCCATCTCCGTCAGGAGCTTTTCGAGCGGCTCGCGCTCCATTTTGGTGAGCTTCATCAACTGCTCGGTCGTCTTGGGCTTGCGCACGCCCATTTTGAGCGCGACGTCGACCATCTCGTCGGTCATCACGCCGGCAAGGCCCCAGTACTCGGGGTCGTCCGCCGTGGCCTTGAGGCCGATGCGGTTCGTGATCATACTGCCGAGCTTGAGGACGTTTTCGCGCGGAGCGTCCGTGCGGGGAATTTTGAAATCCAGTTTACTCTCGTCGAGAGGGAAATTCGTGGGCTTGCTGCCGTTGATATCGCTCATGTTCCTGCTCTCCCTTTTCGCGGCGTACCGCATGCTTGCCGCCGCGCAGCAAAAATATCGCGCGGCGATCATCACCTATCTTATCCAAGCTCTATTTTACAGGAAAATGTTGGATTTTTCCATTGACTGATTCCATAAACCGCAGTCATATCGCTCAATTCCCCGCATTTTTGCGCAGATCGGCAGAATTGCCCAAATTTACAGGTCAAGGAACCGCCGCGCAAACGCGGGCACATTGGTGTTTTTGAGGCACACGACGTTCAGCTCGTGCACGCCCGTGAGCGGCGGGCAGGAAAAATGCCCGAACTGCGCATCATTCTTGACGACGGCCTCGTAGAGGAAGCTCACGCCGCAGCCCTCGCTCACCAGATGCCGGATGAGCTTGAAGCTGCTGATGCAGACATTCGCGCGAAACGCCTCGACCGTGTAGCCGCACTGCATGAGCTCTCGCTCTAAAATCTTTCGCGTACCGGAGCCAGGCTCGCGCAGGATGAGCCGCTCGGAAAAGAGCTCATCCATCGGCACCTCACAGCCCGAAAACGGGTGATCTTTTGCGCAGATGCCGATGTAGGGCTCGTTGCGCAGCAAAAAGCTCTCGTACCGGCTCTTGTCGAAAATGCCCTCGAGCACGACGAAGTCGAGCTCCCCGCCCTCGAGCTGGGCGAGCAGATGCGCCGTATTGTCGACGGTAAAAAAGAGCTCGTTGTCCGGCTCTTGCAAAAACCTTCCGATCTGCGGCGGCAGGATATAGTCGCCGATGGACTTCGTCGCGCCGATGCGAAGGCTCGTCTTCTCCTGCCGTTTGAGCGCACGGCACAGCTCCTCGTCCTGATAGCGCTGGCTGATGGCGTAGATCTCCAGCGTTTCGCCCTGCGGCGTTTTTTTGAGTTTTCGGCTGTCGTAGGTAAAAAGGCGCACGCCGTACAGCGCTTCGAGCGCCTGGATCTGTTTCGTCACGGCGGGCTGCGTCAAATGCAGCTGCTCCGCCGCCTTGCGGTAGTTCATCGTGGCGCACACGGTCAAAAAGGTCTCAAGCCGCTGGTCCATGTTCTCTCTCCTTTGTCGATAACAAACAGGAATCGACATATTCTTATTTATAATTTTATTATATCATAAGTCGGTGATATAATACACCCGCAACACGCATTGGAGGAGAGAAAAAGCACATGAAATTTATCGAAACCGTAAAGAAAATGCTGCCCGGCTGCGTCATCGCGCTCGTCATCGCCGTGGTGGCCAAGTTTTTAGAGCAGCTGGAGGAATCCGTGGGGCTGCACCTGATCGGCGCGTCGGTCATCGCGATGTTCATCGGCATGATCGTGAACCGCTTTTACGCGCCGAATGACAAGACGAAGCCCGGCATCAAATTCACCTCGAAGAAAATTCTGAAATTCGCCATCATCCTGCTCGGCGCCAGCCTGAACATCACGACCGTGCTGACGGTCGGTAAGTTTTCGCTCACCGTCATGCTCTTCACACTGGCGACGTGCTTCGGCCTCGGCTATGTGATCGGCAAGGCGCTGGGGCTTGACTGGAAGACGAGCAGCCTCATCAACGCGGGCACGGGCATCTGCGGCGGCAGCGCCATCGCCGCCATCGCGCCGGTCATCGAGGCAACGGACATGGACATCGCCTACGGCATGTCGGCAACATTCCTCTTTGACACGATCATGGTCGTCGTGTTCCCGCTGCTTGGCCGCGCGATGGGCCTTTCCGACGCGGCGTTCGGCCTGTGGGCCGGCACGGCGGTCAACGACACCTCGAGCGTCGTCGCCACGGGCTACGCCTTCAGCGAGGCCGCAGGCGACTTTGCCACGATGGTCAAGCTGACGCGCACACTCGCCATCATCCCGACGGTGCTGGTCTTCGCCGCCATCAGCGTGCACCTCAAGAAAAAGGCCGCCGCGCAAAGCGGCGACCATGGCGTCAAGGTCAATATGAAGTCGGTGTTCCCGTGGTTCATCCTCGGTTTCCTTGCAATGTCCATTCTGTGCAGCGTCGGCGTCATTCCCGCGGGTCTCGCTACGACGCTCAAGAGTATCAGCAAGTTCCTGATGGTCGCGGCGCTCGCCGCCATCGGCCTCAATACGAACTTCGCGGCGCTGTGCAAGTCTGGCGCAAAGCCGATGCTCCACGGCTTCATCATTTCGCTGCTGGTCGTTCTTGTGGCCATCGCAGTCGAGTACGTGCTCGGCATCGCGCCGAGCGGCACGCTCATTTAATCGTCCGCCGTAAGGACGAGATCGCAGCGGTTCCGCACATCGAGCGCGTCGAAATAGCGCTGCTCGAAAGGGATCCAGCGGTCGAAAAACTGCTTTGCATGCGCGGGCGCATTCCGTTTGAGGATGCGCTCGCGCTGTTTTTCTGCCGAAATCGACAGGAAAACAGATAAATCGTAGTACGGCGCGAGGTCGGGGTGCATGGAGTACGCGCCCTCGACAATATTGAGTGTTCCCGCCTTAATCCGCTGCGGCGGGGCAATGGTGAACGTCGCGCAGTCGAAGCGGCGGTAGTCGACGGGCTTTCCTTCGCGCAATGGCAGGAGCACCTCTTCCAAAAAGCGCTCGCGGTCGACGTTGCCGCCGGGCTGCGCGAAGCGCGCCTCCGTGCGCTGCTCGGGCCGGAGGAAAAAGTCGTCCATGTGGAAGACAGGGCAGCCGTAAACATTTTGCAGCAGCTCGCCGAGCGTCGTCTTGCCGCTGGCGCTGCCGCCCTCGATGGCGACGAGCACGCGGCTTCTTTCCGCCGTCAGGCGGTCGATGCGCGCAAACAGCGGCAGCGCACGGGCGAAGTCGCGCCGCAGGACGCGGTACGCGGGCGCGTAGTTCTGCCGAAATATCTCGGAGTGGTGCAGCGGCGGAAAGCCGTCCTTGCGCCACCTCTCAACAGCTTCCGCCGTCTCCTGCGCAGAAAACGGCAGCTCGCCCGCGTCGGCCATTGTCTGCAAGGCGGTGAGCATCGCTTCGAGCTTTTCGCGCCCGCACTCCTCATGCCGCGCAGAGAGGGCGAAGAGCCGCGCAAACGTCTCCGCGCTCAAGCCGTCCTGCAAAATGCCGAGGTGCACACGGCAGTAGTCGCCGCTGAGCAGCTCGACGAGCTCGGAGATACGGTCACCGCTTCGCGCCGCTTCGGCGCGGATGTAGTCTGCGGCGGCGGACGGGTCGGCGATCAGATGCTCGCAGCCAAAGGCGCTCTGATAGAGCGCCTTGAAGACGTCCTGAAGCGCCAGCTCTGGATAGCGCGCGCAGTGGGCGCGCAGAAAGTCGCGAATATCGGTAAAATTCGTCATAGCGGCGGGATTCCTTTACCAAAAAGTTTCGTTTATCATAGCGCTTTTTCGCCCCTTTCGCAAGGGGCAAGGGATTGACAGCCCTGCGCTTTTTTGATAAAATTCCCGCGTTGGCACAAGCCGGCAGCGTTGGCACAAGCTGACTTTTCTTCCGCGCGTTCCCTGAAAGCAAACGAGGTATCACCAAGGTATCAATCTCCCTGCAAGGGGAATATTGATGCCTTTTCTTTGTCTTTTCAAGGGTTTTCGCGCAGAAAACAAGACGCAAGAGAGGATGAGAACACCGTGACGATCCTTGTCATCGACGGCCAGGGCGGAAAGCTCGGCAAAACTTTGGTCGAGAACATCAAAAAGTCCTTCCCGCACCTCGAGATCATGGCGGTCGGTACGAACAGCGCCGCTTCCGACGTGATGCGCCGCGCGGGCGCTGACCGCGTGGCCACGGGCGAAAACCCCGTCATCGTGGCCTGCCGCAGCGCGCAGATCATCGTCGGCCCCATCGGCATCGCGATCGCCGATGCGCTGATGGGCGAGATCTCCCCTGTCATGGCAAACGCCGTCGCGTCGAGCAATGCCTACCGTGTGCTCATCCCGATGAATCTATGCAGCACGTATGTCGCGGGCGTGGACAAAAAGTCCTCCGCTATTCTGGACGACGCCATGGCGCACATCCGTTCGCTGCTCGAAGGAATGGAGAACAAACCATGAACAACGCTGCCACTGCAACTGCCCGTACCGCTTCCCCGGTGAGAAAACTCACCTATTCCGCGCTCTTCCTCGCCTTGGCGATGGTCCTGCCGTTTTTGACCGGCCAGATCCCCGAGATCGGCTCCATGCTCTGCCCCATGCACCTGCCCGCGCTGCTGTGCGGCTTCATGTGCGGCTGGCCGTGGGGACTCGCGGTCGGCTTTATCTCCCCGCTGCTGCGCTCGATGATCTTCGGCATGCCGCCCGTTTGGGTCGCCATCGCCATGGCGTTTGAAATGGCGACCTACGGCGCCATCGCCGGTCTTCTGTACCGCAAGCTGCCGAAAACAGGCTGGCGCATCTATGCCTCGCTCATCTCCGCGATGGTCGCGGGCCGCCTTGTGTGGGGCCTTGTGAAGTTTCTGCTCGCGGGCCTTCAGGGCACGGAGTTCAGCCTCGCCCTCTTCCTCTCCGGCGCGGTGACGACGGCCATCCCCGGCATCATCTTGCAGCTCATCCTCATTCCCATCCTCGTGGTGGTAATGGAGCGCACAAATATGGCGCTCGACGTGTGAGCACTTGATAAAAACAGAAAAGGACTTGGACGAAAGCGTCCAAGTCCTTTTCTTTATTCCTCCGCTTTACTCAGCAGCTTCGGCGCGCTCGTGTCCATCAAAAACGCCCCGAGCGGCGCGGTGATGACGATGCCGAGCACCGCGACTGACAGCACGATGCTGCCGCAGGGCAGCCCCGCCGCAAGCGGCACCGAGCCGATGGCCGCCTGCACCGTCGCCTTGGGAAGATAGGCAAACACGCAGTAAAGCCTCTCTTTCGCCGTGAGCGGCGTTCTGACAAGGCAAAGGCACACACCCACGGCGCGGAAAATGAGCGCCGAGAAGATCATGCCGACCGCTGCAAGCCCCACGCCCGCCATATAGCGGATATCGACCGCCGCTCCGACGAGGACGAACAAAATGACCTCCGCCGCCAGCCAGAGCTTGCCGAATTTTTCAGAGAGCCGCTTGGCAACGAACGGCGTGCACTTCATCTTAAGTAAGCACGCCATGCTGACGACCGCGAGCAGGCCCGACACCGGCACGATGCCCTCGAGCCAGCCCTCCGCCGCGACGAGCAGCAGCGAGACCCCCAGCACGATGATGACCTTCATGCTGTTGCGGATGCAGTGCGCTCGGGCATAGGCAGTCTCGAAAAAGCGGCTGAGCAGCCACCCGACAAGCGCACCCAGCGCAACGCCGAGCACGATCGACGCAGGGATGCTCAAAAAGTCCGCGGCGTTGGCGCTGCCGCCCTGCGCCGTGTGCAGAAACGTTGTAAACAGCACAATGACAAAGATATCGTCGCACGATGCGCCGGCCAGGATCATCTGCGGGATGCTCTTGTCCGTTCCGCGGCCGCTTTCCATCAGCTGCACCATGCGCGGCACGACGACCGCAGGCGACACCGCCGCGAGCACCGCGCCCATGACCGCCGCCTCCACGCGCGTGACGCCGAGGAAGCACGGCGCGAGCAGCACATAGCCGATGATCTCGCACGTCGCGGGCAGGCACGACATCAGGATCGCCGGACGGCCGACCTTTTTGAGGTCGCCCAAATCGAGCGACAGTCCCGCCTTGAGCAGGATAATAACGAGCGCGAGCTTGCGCAGGTCGGCTGAGATCGACAAAATCGAGCCGTCCAGCACGTTGAGCACGCACGGCCCCAGCAGGATGCCCGTCGCCAGCATGCCGATGATGCGCGGCAGCTTCAACTTTTGGCAGAGCGCGGCCAGCGCAAGGCCGACCAAAAAGATGAGTGCGAGTGAAGTTAACATAATTTTCCTCCTCCGGACACAAAAAAGCTGATGCCCCCTGCGACCGTTCAAAATCACAGAAGTCATCAGCTCAAAAAAGCGGTTTCGGCAGTGCCGTGGGAGAACCTCATTCCCGATTGCGCAGTATAGCAAAGCGCGGGCAAAAATGCAAGCCCTTTTTCAAAAATCAGCGCTCGAACGTCACCTGATAGGCCCCCAACACCTGCATGCAGGGGATGACGGCGGCATTTTCGACCGTGAAAGCCGCCTTTTCATAGTGCGTCGTCTCCTCTTCGGGGATGACGGGCAGCGTTTTGCCAAGGCTGACACCGTGCGCGCCGCCTGCAAAGCGCCATACGAATTCACAGTCGCAGAATTCCTTGTTTGCTGTGATCTTCTTCCGCGGGCACGAGCGTAAACGTACCGTCTTTCAAGTAATAGCAGCCTACGTTGTCCTTTTCCGCCGGGCAGCCGCCCTCGATGCCGATGCCGGTGAACGAGATCGTCAGCTCCGGCAGCGTGAAGGTCGTCTTTTTGCCGTCCTTCGTAAAGGGAACATCATCCCAGCGGCCGATGTTGACCCAGCCGCAATTGTCGGCTTTTTCCGCGGCAGTGTTGAACTCGAGAGCCCCCGTTTTGCCGTCGCGCACCTCCGCGTTGATGCGCAGCACCGGCCGCAGCGAGGCAAAGCCCTCCGGCAGCAGGGCGCGCAGACGGTCCTGCTCCGCGCCGTAGGCCATGACAAACTGTTCAACGGTCATTGCGCTTCCTCTGTTTCCTTTTGTGCGCGCTCCGCGTCTTGCCTCAGCAGCCGCAGATAGGCGTCGAGATAGAGCTTGTGCGTCACGCTTAAAAGTGCCGAGCGCAGCAGTTCCTTTTCATCCGACTCGTCCTGTCCGACGCTTGCAAGATGGTCGCTCGCGCCGAAGACATAGCGGATGAGATTTTCAAATTCCTCGCAGAAGTAGTGATAAGCGGTCGGCAGATCGTAGGTCTCGTGCTGAATGCCGATCAGCGCGCGGATGTCGTCCATCGCGACGACGCTCTTGATGCACGAGACAAAGATGAGGTACGCAATGCTCTCCGCGCCGTAGGCCTTTTTCTCTGGTCCGGGGATGATCTTCTGCTTAACATAATTGCTGACCATCGAGGCTGTGATGGGACTGAGCCCGCATCCCGTGATGGATTGATTGACATAACGCGTCACCTGTTCGAGATACAGCCCCACGTCGGGGATCTCCCCGAGCCGCGGGATATGAAAGCTTCGGACAGACTCCGCCAGACGGCTGCGCATATTTTCGTCCATAGCTGCTCCTCCGTTCAAACTGCGTTTTCATCATCTTAAACTGTGGTTAAAAAAATGTCAATAAGTTTTCCAAAAACCGATTGACAGTTATTGAAAATCGTTGTATTGTAGTCAAAGATAATTTCACCTGACAACAGGTTTTTGAATAACCGATTATTTTTTTGGAGGCTTCCCCATGATGAAACTGATCGCCGACTCCTCTGCCAACCTCACGATGCTGGAGGGCGTAACCTATCAAAGCGTGCCCATGACCATCCGCGCCGGCGAGCGCGACTTCGTGGACGATGAAACGCTCGACACACACGAGCTGCTCGACTATCTCGCGGCCTACAACGGCAAATCCGGCACGGCCTGCCCCAGCCTCGACGGCTGGCTCAAGGCGTTCGAGGGCGCGGATGAGATTTTCGTCATTACCATCACAAGCAGCCTGTCCGGCACCTGTGCCTCGGCCATGGCCGCGCGCGACGTGTATCTCCAGTCGCATCCTGAGGTCAAAATTCACATCTTTGACACGCTGAGCACAGGACCGGAGATGCAGTTGCTCGCAGAGAAGCTCGCAGAGCTGCACGCCAAGGGCCTCCCCTTCGATGTGATCTGCGAAAAGGCGCAGGAATATCTTGCCACCACGCACCTCTTCTTCAGTCTTAAGTCCCTGCACAATCTGGCGCAAAACGGCCGCGTCAGCAAAATCGCCGCGGGCGCCATCGGCATTCTCGGCATTCAGATCCTCGCCACCGCAAGTCTTGAGGGCACGATCCAGCCCGTTGAAAAATGCCGCGGCGAAAAAAAGACGTGCGCGGCGATAGTACAGAAGCTTCTGGAAGCTGACTACCACGGCGGCAAGGTGCGCATCCACCACGCCGAAAATCCAGAGGCGGCTGGGGCGCTCGCCGCTTCGCTGCACGGGCACTTTCCTGAAGCAGACATTGAGATCCGTCCCTGCCGTGGTCTTTGCAGCTACTATGCCGAGCGCGGCGGCGTGATTGTCGGTTTTGAGACGATGTAAAACTGAACAGACAGCAAAAAGCAGACGGCCTGCGCGAGCCGTCTGCTTTTCTTTATCTCTGCCATTAGGCAGTTGGAGTGGTATCGGAGGTACTGTCGCCCGCTGGGGCGTTGCCGTCAGTGGGGCTTCCCTGCCCGCTGGGCGGTGTGGGGCGCTCGCCGCTGGGCATTTCGGGCACTTCCCCGTCGGGAAGCTCTGGCTTCTCGCCGTTTGGCATCTGACCGTCAAAGCCCTCGGGCAGTTCACCGTCTGGCTTCTGTCCGCCGCCGGGGAAGCCGCCGCCCATGCCCATGCCGGTGGAAACCGTCCCGCTCTGCGCGGTTCCTTCGGTGGAGCTGTCGCCCGCCTTGAGGGTATACGCACTGTCCGCCACCACATTGGCAGACGAGAAGAGGATGAAGTTCGCACCGCATCTGGCTGTGCCGCTGTACACAGCATTGCCGTCGGCGTCTTCAATCGTGAAATCCGCGTCCGCGGCGATCAGGCTGCTCTGCGTACTGCCCGGCATGCCGCCAAAGCCCGTTGAGCCGTAAATGACGCAGGGCTGCGCGGCCTCCAGGTTCATGCCCATGCCGCTGCTGCCGCCCGCGGCGAGCACCGTGCCGCCCGAGACGGTGATGGTGCCGTCGGCATCCAGCGGCTCGTTGTCCGCCGTGTTGGCCGTCCACACAATGACTGTACCACCAGTGATGGTCAGCTCGCCGTTGGAGTCAAAGCCGTCGCCGCCGGAGGAATAGGCGTCGATCGTGCCGCCGGAGATCGTCATCGTGAAGTCATAGTCCGCCAGGTCGGAATTTGCCGCATTCAGGCAGTCGTCCGAGGCGTTGATCGTAATATCACCGGAGCAAACGTTCAGCTCCGCGCCCTCAAGGCCCTCGTAGCAATTCGTGATGTCGATCGTGGGGCCGTCCGTGCCGTCCGCACCGATGTTCAGCACCAAGTCGCAGTGAATGGCGTCATCCGCGGCGTCGATGGTCAGCGTGCCGCTCTCGACGTTCAAAAGCTGCTCGGCGTTGATGGCGTCGTTGACGGGTGCATCGATATTCAGCGTCAAATCGCGGATGGTCAGCGACGCTTCGCCGTCCTCGTCCGTCGTCGCGCCGGATTTGATACCGTTTTTGCCCTTGGCCGTGACGGCGAGCTCGCCATCGCCGCAGAGGGTGACGGTCGAACCGTCCTTGCACTTAATGACGGCGTTTTCGGCATTTTCGTTTTCGGGGTAGTTGTCGTCATTGTTCTGCTCGGTATCGCTCAGGGAATTCGTCGTACCGGCGGAAGCGAGGATCGTCACCTCGCTCGACTTGCCGCAGGTGATTGCGGCGGTGTCCTCACTCGTGAGGGTCAGGCCGTCCAGCACCAGCGTCACGCCGGTCGTACCCTTTTTCACCTTGATGGAGCCGTCCGCGCAGCTGCCCGAGACGGTGTAGGTACCGCTGTCGGTGATGGTGAGCGCCGTGCCGTCGATCTCGTAGCCCGTGTTAGTCTCGCCCGCGGCGATCACGCCGCTGTCGGTAAAGGTAAAGGTCACATCGCTTGCCGCGTCCGCCGTACTATTATTTATCGTACCGGCGCAGGCCGTGAGCGACAGCGCCAGCGCCGACGCGCACAGGAAAGGCAGTAGTTTTTTCATCATAATATCTCCTCAATCAATGATCTCGCATGGTCCCCCCGGGGCGGGGCACGCGCTTTTTTCGCTCTCTGCGCCCGCTCCTTTTAGCCTGGCGACAGCATACCCGCTTTGCCTAAAGGTTACCTAAAGAAAATAAAGATTTTACCTTTAGGTTTCTTTTAGGTTGCGCGTTCATACTTGAGCGCACAAAGGAGGTTCGACACCATGGCGATCCAATGCTGTTTTGAACGATATGAAAAGAAATACTGCCTGACCCTTTCCCAGCAGCGTTTTTTATTGGAGCGGATGACGCCCTATATGAAAAAGGACGCGTACGGCGAGTACACCATCTGCAACATTTATTATGATACCGACGACTACCGCCTAATTCGCGCGTCGCTCGAAAAGCCCGTCTATAAGGAAAAGCTGCGCGTGCGCAGCTACGGCGTGCCGCAGGCGGACGGCAGGGTCTTTGTCGAGCTCAAGAAAAAATTCGATGGCGTCGTCTACAAGCGGCGCATCACAACAGGCATTCAGAATGTGGAGCCGTTTCTCTCCGGTGAGCTGCCGAGTGAAAACTTTGGCCAGATCGGACGCGAGATCGGCTATTTTCAGTCGTTTTATCACACCGTGCCCAAGGTCTTCATCGGCTACGACCGGCTCGCCTTTGCGGGCATCGACGATCCGCAGCTCCGCATCACGTTCGACACGAACTTACGGTGGCGCGACACGGATGTCGACCTCCGCCTCGGCAACCACGGTGCACCCATCGCGCTGCCCTGCGGCGATGTGCTGATGGAGGTCAAGATTCCCGGCGCGTGCCCGCTGTGGCTCTGCCATCTACTCTCCGACGTCGGGGCGTTCCCCGCGTCGTTTTCCAAATACGGTGCCTGCTACCGTGACGAGTTGTCCGCAGGCGTCCACACAACCGACTTAAAGGAGGATACCTTCTGTGCTTAACTCGATCTTAGGAAGCGAATTGACGCTCGTCTCGTTTCTCGTCTGTACGGCGGTGTCGCTGCTGCTTGGCGTCGGCACGGCGCTCGTTTCCATGTACCGCTCGCGTACGACGCAGAGCTTCGCCGTCACGCTCGCGATCTTACCCGCCGTGGTGCAGCTTGTCATCATGCTGGTGAACGGCAACCTCGGCGCGGGCGTCGCGGTGGCGGGCGCGTTCGGGCTCGTGCGCTTCCGCTCCGCACCGGGCACGGCGAAGGAGATCGGCGCGCTGTTCCTTGCGATGGCCATCGGCCTTGCGACCGGCATGGGCTATGTGGGACTCGCCGTCATGGCGTTTGTGATCGTCTCGGCGGCGATGCTGCTGCTCACAGCCGTCAATTTCGGCGGTGCGGAAGAGCACGAGCGTGTGCTCAAGATCACGATCCCCGAAAGCCTTGACTACGACGGCCTGTTCGACGATCTCTTTGAAAAGTACACCAAGTCCTGCGTGCTCGAGCGTGTGAAGACGAGCAACATGGGCACGCTCTACGAGCTCACCTACCGCGTCATCCTGCCTGATGGCAACGCGCCCAAGGCGTTTTTGGACGAACTGCGCTGCCGCAACGGCAACTTGAACATCATCTGCGGGCGCGAGGCGACGAAAGACGCGCTCTGAGGCATCTTGATTTTTGCCCGCGCGCTCTTTATACTACACGTATCACCGGAAATCAGAGGGGGAACCTTTTATGCGGCTGCTGATCGCAGAAGATGAAGTGGACCTTGCCGAGGCGCTGACAGTCTTTTTTGAAAAAAATCACTTCTCCGTCGACGCCGTGCACAACGGCTTCGACGCCTATGAATATGCCTCGTCGGGCGCATACGACGCAGTCATTTTAGACGTGATGATGCCCAAGATGGACGGTATTCAAGTGCTCGAAAAGCTGCGGCAGGAGGGCGTGAAAACGCCCATCATGATGCTCACGGCCAAGGGCCAGAAGAGTGACCGCATCACGGGCTTCAACGCCGGCGCGGACGACTATCTTCCCAAGCCCTTCGACCCCGACGAGCTCTTGAGCCGTGTGCGCGCCATCCTGCGCCGCAGCGAGGCCTACCAGCCGACGGTGCTCGCCTACGGCGATCTGACGCTCGACCCCGGCAGCGGCAATTTGAGCTGCGGCAGCGAGTCCATCCGCCTGAGCGGGCGTGAGTTCCAGATCATGGAGCTTTTCATGCGCTCGCCGCGGCAGGTCTTTTCCGCCGAGCGCATCATGGAGCGCGTGTGGGGCTGGGATAATGAGGCGGAGATCAACGTCGTATGGGTGAACATCTCGAATCTTCGCAAAAAGCTCAAGTCCATCGGCTCGCACGTCACCCTGCAGGTCAACCGCGGCCTCGGCTACGCGCTGGAGGAGAGCGTATGATCAAGCGCCTGCGAAACCGCTTCATCCGTATCGCGATGCTCTCCGTCACGGCGGTGATGATGCTGCTGACGATCATCCTGAACGTCGCCAACTACGTCTCGACCGATTCCGACCTGAAGCAAACGCTGACGCTCATCTACGAGAACGCGGGCACCATCCCCCACTCGCGCTTTCAGCTGCCGGACAGCGCCGACGCGCCGACACCGCCGGAAAATGACGGCGGCAGCGGCGACATCGCCCCCGCGCTGCCCGACGATGCGGACGATTCACAGACGCCGCAGGCCCCGCCCGACGACAAAATCGCGCGGCGTGAGGGGCCGTTCACGGCGGAAACGCCGTTCTCCACGCGCTTTTTTGTCCTGCACTACACATCAAGTGGCACGCTGACACAGGCAGGCCTCGACAATATCGCCTCCGTCACGACGGATGACACGCAAACCTACCTCTCCGCCGCGCTCGCACACGGCGCGGGCTACGGCTACTTCAACAGTTATCGCTTTTTCGTCGCGCAGACGGATGACGGCGAGAATATCGCCATCTTCCTCGACTGCTACCACGAGCTGCGTGCGATGCGCGTGGTGCTCGTGTGGTCGCTGCTCGCCGATGCGGCGTGCATCCTGCTCGTCTTCTTGCTTGTCGTGCTGCTCTCGCGCCGGGCCATCGACCCAGTGGTTCGCAGCGCGCAGCAGCAAAAGCAATTCATCACCGACGCAAGCCACGAGCTGAAAACGCCCATCACCGTCATCGCCACGAGCCTCAAGGTGCTCGAAATGGAGACCGGCAAGCAGAAGTGGATCGACAAGGCGATGGCGCAGACGGAAAAGCTCACCTCGCTCGTCAACTCGCTCGTCACGCTCTCGCGCATGGACGAGGAGGATTCGCCGCTCAGGATGGAGGACTTCCCCGTGAGCGACGCCGTGCGCGAGACGGCGGAATCGTTCGTCGGCTTCGCCGCGTCGAAGGGGCACGAGCTGCGCCTTTCGATCACAGACGGTCTCACCTACCGCGGCGATGAGTACGCCGTGCGCCAGCTCGTCTCGATCCTGCTCGACAACGCGGTCAAATACGCGCTGCCGGATTCGCCCATTGAATTCTCGCTCGAAAAGGCGAAGCGCGGTGTCGTCCTCCGCTCGTCGAACGCCTGCGAGGATGTTGCTCCGGAAAACGCGCAGAAGCTCTTCGACCGCTTCTACCGTGCCGATCAATCCCGCTCGTCGGGCAGTGGCTTCGGCATCGGCCTTTCGATCGCGCGCTCGATCGCCGAGGGGCACCACGGCTCCATCCGCGCCATCGTGGACGACGGGAAGATCGCCTTCACCGCCGAGCTCAAATAAACGGCTTTTGGGCAAAAAAACGCTTCGCAGAACTTCTGCGAAGCGTTTTTCTTATCAAAGGCTTTTCTCCCCGCCCGTGACGGTCTCGATGGCGCAGGCGATAAACTTTTTCGCTGCGGGCGAGGCCTCCCTGAGCGACGGGACCGAGATGCCGAGCGTGACGAACTGCGGCGGGTCGAACGGGACCTCCGCCACCGTACCGCTCCACTTGCGCGAGATGAGCCGCTGGTTGAAGCTGACGCCGAGCCCCGCCTCGACCATGTTGTAGGTCGTGAAGCCGTCGCGCGTCGTAAAGCAGGTCTGCGGGTGCAGGTCATGCTGCTCGAGCAGGCGGTCCTGATCGGTGTCGTGATTCGGCGAGGTGTGGATGAACGGCTCGTTCTGCAAGCGCATAAGCGGAAAGGCATCCGCCGCTGCCAACTCGTGCCCGCGCGGCAGCCACGCGACCAATTCGTCGCGAAAGACCGGCAGCCAGTCGTACTTATCGCCGTGCATCTGCGCGCCGAAGCAGCAGTCGACCGAGCGCTCGTTCAGCCAGCGCGCCATCTCGAGGTTGCCGCCCTCCTGCATGCGCACGGTCACACCCGGATAGCGGGCGCGGAACGCCGTCAGGATCTCTGGCATCCACAGGGCCGAAATGCTGTAATAGCAGCCGATCGTCAGCGAGCCCTTTGACACGCCGCCGATCTCCGCGCTGAGCTGCTCGGCGTTGTGGTGCGCGCGCACGACCTCGCGCAGCAGCGGCAGCATGAGCTTTCCGTTTTCCGTGAGCTGCACGCCCTTTTTGCTGCGAAGAAACAGCGGAAAGCCGAGCTCTTCTTCCAGCGTGCCGATCATGCGCGTCACGCCCGACTGCGTGTAACCCAAAAGCTCTGCCGTGGCCGTCAGGCTGCCGAGCTCTGCCGCGGCAAGGAATGCCTCGCATTTGACCGCTTCCATACGCCCTCCTATCCATGATTTTATATCATGTTTTTCATTTCAAATAACCGTTTGCGTCATGTTTTCTCTTATTCTACAATAGCAGTCAGAAACCGTCAATCCTGTTTTTGAAACGAGGTCTTTTTTCATGGAGCATCGTCTTTCTTTTTCCTGTGATTATCTCGAGGGCGCGCATCCCGCTATCCTGCAGCGCATGTGCGAAACGAATTTTGCGCAGACCGCCGGTTACGGCACGGATGAATACTGCGAATCCGCGCGCGAGAAGATCCGCGCCGCTTGCGGCGCGCCGAACGCGGAGATTCACTTCCTTGTCGGCGGCACACAGACGAACGCGACCGTCATCGACGCGCTGCTGCGCTCTTACGAGGGTGTGATCGCCGCGGACACGGGGCACATCAGCGTGCACGAGGCCGGCGCCATCGAGTTCGGCGGGCACAAGGTGCTCACGCTGCCGCAGGAGAACGGCAAGATCACCGCATCCCAAATCCGCACACTGCTTGATCAGTACGAGGACGACGCGAACCGCGACCACACGGTCATGCCCGGGATGGTCTACCTCTCCCAGCCGACGGAGTACGGCACGCTCTATTCCAAAAAGGAGCTCGCGGCCATCAGCGCGCTCTGCCGCGAAAAGCGCCTGCCGCTCTATATCGACGGCGCGCGCCTTGCCTACGCGCTCGCCTGTCCTGAAAACGACGTGACACTGCGCGACCTTGCCGCGCTGTGCGACATTTTCTACATCGGCGGCACGAAATGCGGCGCGCTGCTCGGCGAGGCGGTCGTCATTCCCCAGCCGGGGCTCATTCCACACTTTTTCACCATCATCAAGCAGCACGGCGCGCTGCTCGCCAAGGGACGGCTGCTCGGCATCCAGTTCGACACGCTCTTTACCGATGGGCTCTACGAGCGCATCGGCGCAGACGCCGTTCGCTACGCCGACGCTATCCGGCGCGCGATGGCGGAAAACGGCTATTTGCCCTGTTTCCCCTCCCCGACGAACCAGAGCTTCTGCATCGTCAGTGAGCAGCAGCGCAAAGAGCTCGCCGAGCGCGTGGACTTCTCCGTCTGGGAGCAATATGACGAGACGCACAGCATCATCCGCTTTGCCACAAGCTGGGCGACGCGGGAAGAGGATGTGAACGCGCTCTGCCGCATCCTGCGCGAGTGCACCGCGCAGGAAAAGGCAGCGTCCTAAAATCAAAAAAGAGCTTTCTCCGATTTTCAGGAGAAAGCTCTTTTTATTTCATTGCGCTGCGCTCAGTTCTTTTTCATCAGCTGTTCATCCTGCTGCAAAAGCTGCTGCGTGATGATATCGAGCTGCCGGTGCTTGGCCATGCGGTCGGCGATGTTGTTCTGCACCAGCTCCGTCTCCTGATGGCCGCGGAAGGACAGCTTAAGCAGAATCGGCGTCAGGATCGTGCCGCATACGACCGTGATGACGACCGGCGTCATCATCGCGGGCGACAGCACACCCATCGAAAGGCCGCGGTTGGCGACGATCAGCGCGACTTCGCCGCGGCAGGCCATGCCCACGCCGACCTGGATGCTCTCGCGCGTGGTGAACTGGCACGCCTTGGCGCCAAGGCCGCAGCCAAGCAGCTTCGAGATGATCGAAACGAGCAGCAGCAAAATCGAGAAGACGACCACGCCGCCCGTCAGACCCGTGATCTGCACATTGATACCGATGCTCGCGAAGAACACCGGCGTGAGCAGAAGATACCCGAGGGGGTTGTACTTCGTCTGGATGTAGGTGCCCTTGGGCGTGCACGCGACGGCAAGGCCCGCGGCGTAAGCGCCCGTGATGTCGGCCACGCCGAAAAACTCCTCGGCGCAGTAGGCCATCACAAGGCACAGGACAAAGGCGAACACGGAGTTTCTGTGGCTGGCCCAACCGTGCTGACGCTTGAGCATCCAGCAGAAGATGCGGTTCGCGCCAAAGCCGACCACGAAGGCAAAGACGAAAAAGCCCACGATCTTGAGGAGCACCATGCCGATGCTCTCGTCACCGCCGGCAAGGCTGCAAACGAGCGTCAGGGCGATCAGGCCGAGCACATCGTCGATGAGCGCGGCGGCCAGAATCGTGTTGCCCACCTTGGTCTCGAGCTTTTTCATCTCCTTGAGCGTTTCGACTGTAATGCTCACGGACGTGGCCGTCAGGATGGTGCCGATGAAGATGTTTTCGATAAAGCCGGTGCTCTCGATGAGTCCCAGCTCATCTGCGCCCCATGCAAGCGCCGTGCCCATCAGGAACGGCACGATCACGCCGAGGACCGCGACCATGAAGCCCGCCTTGCCGCTGTGCTTGAGCTCGTTGATGTCCGTGCCCATACCGGCGGAGAACATCAGCACGATGACACCAAGCTCGCTGAGCTGCTTGGTGAATTCCGTTTCCGAAAGAAGGCCAAGGCCCGCGGGGCTGAGCAAAAGGCCCGCGATCAGCGCGCCCACGACCTGCGGCATCTGAAACTTCTGCGCAATGAGGCCCAGAATCTTCGTGCTCAGCAGGATCAGCGCAAGATCCAGCAAAAAGTGATACGACATATTGATTTCCTCCCAAACTCTCTGATCTCTATCCAAATTCTTCCGTTTCATTTCGCGAGGCTCTATTCTAACTTCTTTTTTTCTTTTTTCAACAGTCAGAATCACCAAGGAAACGGAAGAATTCCTGCACAGCTCAGGCAAAATGCAATATATCTTTCATTTTTAACGTGAAATGTTTGCTTTGATTCCGTTTCCATAGCCGTTTTCACAAAAAGCAGCGTCAAACGCGGCGTTAAGAAGCCGTGAAATATGGACAGATTCATTGAATTTCTCTATGATTTACAGGGATATCGTCTATACAGTCCACATATCGCGCACACTTTGTCGCTCACGCCCATTTTGCATCTTTTCCTGCATTTTGCGCATTTTCGTCGCACAATGCGCCGTTTCTCCCCTTGCCGCAGCGGTGCGGGCGTGGTAAAATCGGCCTTGTGACATGAACAAAGGAAAGGACGAGCCATGAATCAGAAAGAACTCAATGAACTGCGCCGGCGCTTCCGGCTCGATAAGAATAATTTCAGCCGCGTGTACGGCTGCTATGTGAACTCCAACCGTGAGATCATTGCGTGGGTCGATACCTCGATGGGCCTCATGCGGCAGGAGGAGCAGGAGATGTACCTGGGCCTTCTCAAAAAGTCTCTCTCCGGCACGCTTGGCAAGAACCTCATCGACGTGGTGTTCTCCACGCAGCAGGTCGCCGACAGCGATGAGCACCGCCTCTTGCAGACTCTTCGCCAGACGGAGCTCAAGGACCCCGCCTCGCGCGAAACGCTCTGCCGCCAAATCATCGACTGCATCGACATGGGCGAGACAAACTATCTCATCCTCCTCGCCGCCGACGCCTACGACGTGCCGCACCGCAGCAAGGATGACGAGATTCAGGCCGACGCGTCGAGTGAGGTCTTCAAGTACTTTGTCTGCTCCATCTGCCCCGTCAAGGCCCCGACGCTCGAACTGCGCTACGACCTTGACCAGAGCGAGTTTCACTCAAGCTCCACCGGCTACATCGCGACCTCGCCCGAGCTCGGCTTCCTCTACCCCGCGTTCGACAACCGCACGGCGAACATTTACAATGTGCTGTTCTACTCGAAAAACGCCGCGGAGATCCATCAGGAGGTCATCGACGCGCTGTTCCACGTCGACCCGCCGATGTCTGCCGAGGAGCAGAAAAACGCCTTTGGCTCGGCGCTTGCCGACGCGCTCGACAAGGATTGCAGCTACGATGTCGTCCAGTCCGTGCACGAGCAGATCAGAGCGCGCATCGAAGATCACAAGGAGAGCAAAGACCCCGAGCCGCTTGAAATGACGGCGGGCGACGTGGGCGGCATCCTCGCCAACAGCGGCGTGAACGACGAGCAGATCGCAGCGTTCCAGCGCGAGTGCGATGAGCAGTACGGCGAGAACGCCGCGCTGAACCCGAACAACATCATCGAGAGCAAGAAGTTTGAGATCACGACCCCCGAGGTCAAAATTTCCGTTGCACCGGAGAACAGCTATATGATCGAAGCGCGCGTCATCAATGGCCGCAAATACCTCCTCATCCCCGCCGACGACGGCGTGGAGGTCAACGGCATCGGCGTGAACATCCCGGGTCTTGCAAAAGAGGAATAAAAAAGGAGAGAAGCCGCAGCTTCTCTCCTTCTCTTTTTGACCATTTACGCCTTGCTCTTGTAGAGGTCAGCGATGATGTCGGCGCACTTGTCGATGCCGAGCTCGCCGCTGTCGAGCGTGATGTGGTAATTCTGCGCGTAGCCCCACTTCATGTTCGTGTAGAAGCGGTGATAGGCCGCGCGGCGCTTGTCCTTGTCGCGCAGGCGCTGCTCGGGCGACTGCTCGCGCTCGCCGTAGACCTCGACGATGCGCTTGGCGCGGAACGCCATATCCGCGTGGATAAAGACCTTGAGGCACTTGGCCTTGTCCTGCAAAATGTAGTCCGCACAGCGGCCGACGATGACGCAGGGTCCCTTTTCGGCAAGCTCGCTGATGACGCGGCACTGAATTTCCCAGAGGATATCCTCGTTCGTCGGGCCGAACGCACGGTTCGAAAGCGCCGAGGCCAGGAAGCCGCCGGGCGTGTACTCGCCCGCCTCCTTGACGTAATTTTCCGCAAAGCCGCTCTCCTCGGCGATCTTCTGGATGAGCTCGGAGTCGTAGCAGGGGATGCCGAGCTTCTCGGCGACCTTTTTGCCGACCGTGCGGCCGCCGCTGCCGAATTCACGGCTGATGGTGATAATATGATTCATAATACAGTTGCTCCTTCCGTATTGAGTTCCCGATACGTTTTTACAATCATACCCGCCGCGATGACGAAAGTCAACACATCCGACACCGGCATGGAGTACAGCACGCCGTCAAGGCCGAAAAAGCGCGGCAGCAGCAGTGCAAAGCCCACGCCGAACACGACCTCGCGCACCATGGAGAGCATCGTGGATGAGAACGCCTTGCCCACGGCCTGCAAAAAGATGAAGCATGCCTTGTTCACACAGGCGAGCACCATCATGCAAAGATACGTGCGGAATGCCTTGATCGCAAAGTCCGTATAGTAGCTGCTCTCGTTCGCCGCGCCGAAGACGGCGATGAGCTGACGCGGGAAGCCCTCGGCCAGAACGAGCGCGGCGGCGCCGACGATTGCCTCGCAGAGCAGGAGCTTTGTAAAGAGCTCACGCACGCGCGTCTTTTTCCCCGCGCCCATGTTGTAACCTACGACGGGAATGCAGCCCGCCGCCATGCCGACGACGATGGAAATGACGATCTGGAAGAACTTCATCACAATGCCGACGACGGCCATCGGGATCTGCGCGTACTGCTCCTGCGAGAATATCTCATCCAGCGCGCCGTACTTGCGCAGCATGTTGTTGATGGCCGCCATCGCCGCGACGAGGCTGATCTGCGAGAGAAAGCTCGTGATGCCGAGCGTCAGCATCCGGGTACAGAGGCTTGCGTGCAGGCGGAAGTCTCCCTTTTCCGGCTTGACGGTCTTCATGCGGCAGAGATACCACACCGCAAGCGCCGCCGTGACGATCTGGCCCAACACGGTGGCGACCGCCGCGCCCATCATGCCCCACTTACATTCAAAGATGAAGATGGGGTCTAAAATGATGTTGAGCACCGCGCCCGCGAGCGTGGAGATCATGGCGAACCGCGGGTTGCCGTCGGCACGGATGACAGGGTTCATCGCCTGACCGAACATATAAAATGGGATGCCGAGCGAGATATAGAAGAAATACTCCTGCGCGTAATGAAAGGTCTCCTCGTTCACCGTGCCGCCGAACATCGAGATGATAGCGTCGGCGAAGATGAGGTACAGCGCCGTGAGCACAAGGCTGCTCGCGACCGACAATACGACTGCGCTGCCGACGCTCTTTCTTGCCTCTCCCACTTCGCCCTTGCCGAGCGAAACGCTGACGAACGCGCAGCAGCCGTCGCCGATCATCACGGCGATGGCGAGCGCCACGACCGTGAGCGGAAAGACGACGGTGTTTGCCGCGTTGCCGTAGGAACCGAGGTAGCTTGCGTTGGCGATGAAGATCTGGTCGACGATGTTATAGAGCGCGCCGACGAGCAGCGAGATGATGCACGGGACGGCGTAGCGCCGCATGAGCTTTCCCACGCGCTCCGTCCCCAAAAACTGGTTTGTGTTTTCCATGGTGGTCTTCCTCCTGCACACAAAAATAGGAGATGCGTTCCGCCGGATCAATCCGGACTTACGCATCCCTGCTGCACGATTTGACTATGAAGTTGTCTTCTCCCTCCTTTTTCCGCAAAAAAACGTGCAGCGTTTCTGCAACCGGATTTACGCAGAAACGCCACACGCTGTGAATTGATTTTATCAAATTGTTTCGAGCATTTCAAATGTTTTTTGCGGCACGGGCCGCAAATTTTTATTTAGTCCTGCTCCATGAAGCTGCGGATATAGGCGATCAGCATTTTCGCCGTGCCCTCGAAGCCGAGCACATCGCTCTTGACGGTCATGTCGTAGCCGCGGGCGTCGCCCCACTTCGTCTCGCAGTAGTAGTTGTGGTAGGACTTTCTGGAGCGGTCGACCTCTTTGATCTCCTCGATCGCGTCCTCGGCAGACAGGCCCTTCTTCTCCATCACGCGGCCGACTTTGGCTTGCTGGTTGCCGCAGATGAAAATGCTCAGCATATTGGGGTTGCCCTTGAGCACCTGGTCGCCGCAGCGGCCGATGATGAGGAAGCTCTCGCCATTTGCCGCCTTGTCGCGCAGCATGGCAAACGTCTTTTCCGCCACGTTGACCTCAAGAGAATTGGAATACTTGCCGATGCGGCGCGAGGCAAAGAAGTTGACGGGCTTTTCGTCCATCTTGCGGATCATTTCCTCGCTGTAGCCTTCGGAAACGATCTCCTTTTCGATGGAGTCCTTGTCATAGAGCTTGATACCGAGCTCTTGCGCGATCATGTCGGCAATGTAATGGCCGCCGCTGCCGTGCTCGCGGCCAAGGGTGATGATGATCTGGTTTTTCATGGGATCGCACTCCTTTCCTTTTTCCGTTTACAGATAGCGCAGGAATAAGTAGGCCGTGGACACCGCCATGACAATGATCGTCGCGGGCACGCAGTACTTGCAGTAGCGGCCCCAGCCGATGGGATAGCCGCCCTTGGCCGAAGCCGAGGTGCCGACGACGTTGGCGCTCGCGCCGATGGGCGTCGCGTTGCCGCCGAGGTCCGTGCCGAGCGAAAGCGCCCAGGCAAGCACGCCGATATCCATGCCCTCTGTCGCAGCGATGGCGCGGATGACAGGGATCATGGTCGCGGCAAAGGGGATATTGTCGACAAAGGCGCTCGTGATGGCCGAGAGCCACAGAATGACGATCACAATAACCGCGATATTGCCCTCACTGACCGAGGTGATGAAGTTCGCGATCATGTTGAGCACGCCTGTCTTTTCAAGGCCCGCCACGGAAACGAACAAGCCGATGAAAAAGAGCAGCGTCTTATAGTCCACGCCCTTAATGATTTCTATAACAGATTTTTTGCCGCTGGTCAAGCCCAAAACGATCAGCGTCAAAATCGCGACAATCACGCCGATGCACGCGACGGAAAGCTCCGTCTGCGCGTGCGTGATGAGCAGCACGACCGCCAGCAGGAAAACGCCTGCGCTCGCAAGAAATGCCTTCTTGTTCGTGATGGCCGTCGAAGGCTCGGGACAGGTGACGGGGCCGCCGTTGGCATGCTCGGCGCGCTCAAGTTCCTTGCGGAAGCAGAGCGTGAAGTAAATGAGCATGAACACAAAGCAGATCGCCACGACCGCGCCGGTATTTTCGATGAAGTCGAAGAATGTGTAGCCGAGCGAGGTGCCGATGATGATGTTCGGCGGGTCGCCGCACATCGTGGCCGCACCGCCAAGGTTCGCGCAGAAAATTTCAGACAGGATCATCGGCACGGGGTCGAATTTCATCGTCTGCGCCAGCTCGAGCGTAACGGTGGCGAGAAACAGCACGACCGTGATGCTGTCGATGAACATCGACAAAAACGCCGAGAGCGACATAAAGCAGATGAGCAGCGGCACCGTGCGGTAGTGTACGAGCTTGGCAAGCGTCAGGCACAGCCAGCGGAAAAAGCCCGCCTTGCCAAGGCCCTCGACCATGATCATCATGCCGGCGATAAACAGGATCGTCGACCAGTTGATGCCCGCCGTGCTCTCCTCACTTGCGCCGTACCAGAATGTGCTCTGGAAAAACGCACCGAGGTTGAGCGTCTCCCAAATGGCGCTCATCGAGCGCATGCAGACGCCGAACACCAGCACGAGCACGAGCGCGCCGCTCCCGAGCGTAATGTAATGCCGTTCAAACTTATCGAGGATAATAAGCAGGAACATAGTGACAAAAATGCAGATGGCAATGATCTGAGCAAACATGTTATTCCTCCCTGTGCTATGGAATTTCCAACGCGAGTCATTATATCGACCCTTTGCGCGGAAACGAAATGCTTTCTTGACATGGCGGATATATCATTTTGCTATGCCGTCCGAATTTTCCTGATTTCATGCGGCTTTTCGACGGTGTTTACTTTTCGTCAAGGTTCTGTTCTTTTTTCCCGAATACGCTTGCGCCGCCGCTTCGCTTCTGTTACAATCAGTCTTGCCGTCCGCAAGGTGCGGACGAATGCTTTTCTCTTCCGTCAAATTTTACGCAGTCAGGTTCCTCGCCGCCGCGCAGAACCCCAATCATTTCTTTTTCAGAGGAGCTTGCCTATGAACATCAGCTACGACAGCTACCGCGTCTTTTATTACGCCGCCAAATACCGCAGCTTTTCGCAGGCCGCCGCGGCGCTCTACAGCAACCAGCCCAACGTGACACGCATGATCCGAAAGCTCGAATCCGAGCTCGGCTGCGCGCTGTTTTTCCGCTCGCCGCAGGGCGTGCGCCTCACGCCCGAGGGGGAAAAGCTCTACACGCACATCGCCGTCGCGTTTGAGAGCATCGAGGCAGGCGAAGAGGAGGTCCTCTCCGACCAGAGCTTGCAAAGCGGTATCGTCCACATCGCGGCGAGCAGCCTTGCCCTGCGCACGCGGCTTTTGCAGGTGCTCGCGCGCTACCGGCGCGCATACCCGCACGTGCGCATCTGCCTGACGAACCACTCTGCCTCCCACGGCCTCGCCGCCGTGCAGAACGGCCTTGCCGACTTCGCCATTCTGGCAGAGGGCGCGTCCGTGCCGGATTCGCTCACGGCGCAGAAGATCGACGAAATTCAGGAGATCCCCATCTGCGGCCCGGCGTTTTTGGAGCTCACCGAGGAGCCCGTTTCGCTCAAAAGGCTTGCCGACTACCCGATCATCAGCTTGACGGAGGGGACATCGTCGCACGACTTTTATGCCGAGCTCTTCCTGCGCCACGGTCTTTCGTTCAGCCCCGATGTGGAGGTCGAGACCACGGCACAGGTGCCGCCCGTGGTGCAATGCGACCTTGGCGTCGGCTTCGTGCCGCGCGAGATGCTTTACGG
>OKSA01000834.1_pt1 | contig 29719 bp, 30 predicted proteins | sample 1601181 | NCBI WGS metagenome assembly OKSA01 (sample SAMEA3541538, study PRJEB24748) | human gut metagenome | biome: human gut; feature: human-associated habitat; material: faeces | place: China | collected 2012
CAATTCAGGAATCTGATTTGGAAATGATAATCCGTCTGGAACTAAATAATCGCTTCCGTGATTTCCCTCATAATGATATTTTTTCTTACAACTTTCGCAGAAAATCTCAACAGCCGTATCATTCTCTTTTTCCTGTCCCCAGTCATTTGACAGATGTATCCTATAAAATTGTAAATAACCCTGACCGCAAGCACATTTTGCACGATAAGGTTCTCTATAATCTTCTTCATAAGACATAAAATATCACACCTTCCCAATTTCACACATTAAAAGCATATTAAGATTTTACCATAACACAAACAAAAAAGACAGCCGTCTGACTGCCTTAATTGTACTCTGCATATGCGCCTATCTGTATCTGGAGCGCCACGGTGATCTGCTCCATGACCATGTCATCCAGCACTTCCCCGATTCTTTCTCCGAGCCTTGTTTTATCAAGAGTCTCCACCTGTTCCGCCAGTGCCATGCTCGGTTTATTCAGACCGCTGCTTTTCTTCAGCGGGATCTGCACATGGGTCGGAAGATACTTCTTTTTCCACACCCTTGCCGACAGCGGAATGACCGTAACAACAGGTGAATGCTTATTTGCCTTATTATTGCTTACCACCAGTGCCGGACGGACACCGCCTTGTTCGCTTCCGGCCTTCTCTCCGAAATCCACATAATAAATATCTCCACGCTTACACATAAAAACCTCCTATCCAAGGACAAAGGCTTCCACCTGTCTGTCCCTCAATTCATACTGTTTATCCAGTTCCTTCAATGCTGCTTTTCTGTATTTCCCGATCATCGTATGACTCACATGGTATCTTTCCATCATGATGTCCCATGTCATGTCCTCATCCAGAAGATCCGTGATAATGCTTCTATGTCTTTCATCCAGTCCGTTCACTGCATGCTCGAAAAAATCCAGTTCTTCTTTCAGGAACATATATCTGTGGAAAAGGAAATCGTACCACTCGTCATTTTCCCGTTCCATTGCCGCCTTATACTTGATTGCTATGTTTGCTGTTTTATCGGAAAGAGTGCTCGTCTGCACCCTTTCCCCTTCCTGATGGGAATAAAGCATGGAATCGATCATGTCCTGTTCGCTCACTCCCTGAAACTGACGGAGCTGGAACTCAGTCACGGTCAGTTCCTTTTTCATGTTCTTATATTCCTTCATCATTACTTCTGCCGTCATCCGTCATACCTCCAATCCTTGCCTTTACTGCTTCTATCATTGCATTCTGTGTAGTATCCTTCTTCCCGATTGCCCGGAGGATATCTTCATCGACCGTTCCTTCTGTCACCAGATGCTCTATGACAACCGTGTGTTTCTGTCCCTGTCTGTAAAGTCTGGCATTCAACTGCTGATACAGTTCAAGGGACCATGTAAGCGAGAACCACACGATGGTCGAACCGCCTTCCTGAAGGTTCAGTCCGTGTCCTGCCGATGCCGGATGGATCAGTGCCACAGAGATCTTTCCTTCATTCCAGTCCTCGATATCCTTCTTTGTATTGATATCCCTTGCAGGAAACCGTTTCAAAATCCGCTCCCTGTCATGTTTGAACCAGTATGCAACCAGAAGCGGTTTTCCGTTTGCCGATTCAATCAGGTCTTCCAGTGCATCCAGTTTTCTGTCATGGATATTACGGACATTGCCGGATTCATCATAGACCGCACCGTTTGCCATCTGCTGGAGCTTGTTGCTTAAGGCTGCTGCATTTACCGCATCAATGTCCTGTCCTTCCCCGTATTCTAGGATCATTTCATCTGCCATCCTGTCATAAAGTTCCTGTTCTGATTCCGACATGGATACGGTCACACGGTTGCTTATGCATTCCGGCATATCAAGATAATCCACGGCTTTCATGGAAATACTGATATCTGAGATCAGTTCATATATTTTTTCTTCTGCTCCATCCCTTGGCTTATACGAAAAGATGATCTCACGATTCCGCTTATCCGGAAGGAAGAACCTGTCACGGTATCCTCCGATGTATCTTCCAAGTCTCTGCCCCATATCAAGGATCCCTATCTCTGCCCATAAGTCCATGAGGTTTCCCGGTGTCCCCGTAAGCCCGACCACACGTTTTGCCATCGGTCTTACTTTTTTCAGGTCTTTGAATCTCTGTGCCTTCGGGGACTTGAAGCTCGACAGCTCATCGATCACGACCATGTCAAAATCAAAAAATATGTTTTTTGTCATCCATGAAACATTGTTCCTTCCGATGATCGTCACATCGGCTCCTGACAGAAGTGCTTCCTTTCTCTGCCCTGCAGTTCCCATTGCCACGGCAAATGTCATGCCGTAAAGATGCTCCCACTTTTTTATCTCTGCCGGCCATGTGGTCTCTGCCACACGCTTCGGTGCGATCACCAGGATCCGTCTTACTTCAAAATAGTCAAACAGCAGAAGCCACAGTGCCGTAAGCGTGATGACCGTTTTGCCAAGTCCCATGTCAAGGATCAGGCAGCTCACGGGATGTCCGATTATAAAATCTGTTGCATACTGCTGATAATCATGTGCTTTGTATTTCATCAAGAATACCTCCGATCTGTTCGATATTATCAACTACATAAACGAGAAATCCTAACCTCTCAAGCATCCGCTTTCTCTTCAGCTGAAGCGGTCTCGGCTTCATCCCCGGTGCTTTCAGTTCCACAAATGCCATTTTCCCGTCCGGCATCAGGACGATGCGGTCAGGCACTCCATTCATACCGGGTGATACGAACTTTAACGCCATGCCTTTCCGCTTTTTAGCTTCTTCCCTCAAATGTCTCTCTACTGTACTTTCTAGCAAAACCAGATACCTCCTTTGCCGATTGCGGTTGCCATATGCCTTTAACTCCTATACGCGCATATATACATGAATTGCTCTTTTTATCTTTATTTTTATTCTCAACTGGATTTAATGGGAAACTGGGAAACTAAGAACCGCAGCCCCTTATTTTCCAAGGTGTCAGCACGGTTTCCGACTACCGTTGCCCATCTGCATCTGGGAAACCTCGGAAACCGTCTAACGGGTTTCCTCTGGTTTCTCATCCATCCGCACAAAAGTCTTCTGCACTCCGTAAAGGGGGACTTTGGTCTTGCCCGTGGTATTAGAATCATACTTCTTCCATCCCCCGATCTTGTTTAAGATACCTTCGATCTCATAGGAATCTGCCTTCTTTAAGTTCTGGCGTTCCTTGCCGAAGCACTCCACCCAGATCTCCATGATGCACACACGCTCACGCATGACCGTTCCTTTGACACCGACCGTCTCGAACTCTCCTCCGCCAAGGAATGCCCTTCTCTGGTAGATATCCATTGATGCCCAGTTGTCTGGCAGCAGTCTGTCAAGATAGTCCTGCACGATGCCCTCACGGTCATCCGACTCCATTGCCTCCTGCTGCATCTTGTATGCTTCCTCTGCCTCCGCACCTTTTAAGAACAGCTCCTCGCCTTCGTTATACAGATGGATCGCCTCTGCCCAGATCTGGTCGACACAGTCAAGCTCCCACGGGTGGTGTTTTCCTGTCCCCGGCACATGCACTGGCCAGAATCTTCTGTTACCTGTAACGTCACGTAAGAATCCGCCCTCGGAGTTGGTGCTTCCCACAATGATGCACTTTCTCGGATGCGACTCTACATTGATCCCGTATGCCTGACGGAACTTATCATCCTGACGGGTGACAAAGGACTTTACTACCTCGACTTCCGTCTTGCGGATACCGTTCATCTCACTGATCTCAAGAATCCAGTTTCCGAGCAGCTTCTCGGCAGCAGTCTTATCCCTCATATCTGAAATGGATAAGGAATCCGAGAACCACTGCTTTCCAAGGATGGCAAAGAAGGTGGATTTTCCCATTCCCTGAGGACCGTTCAGCACGAGGATGGAGTCGAACTTTACTCCCGGCTTATAGATACGTGCTACCGCAGCCACCAGTGTCTTGCGGATGACCGCCCTTGTGTATGGTGAATCTTTCGCACCGAAATAGTCGATGAGCAGTGTATCGATACGCTCCTGTCCGTCCCAGTGAAGCGTTGCAAAATAATCCTTGATTGGATGGTAGAGCCTGTCGGATGACACCACGGCAAGCAGTGCATCCTTAAACTTGGTCGGTGACCAGATCCCGTACACCCTCTCGAAATACACCTTTGCATTCGCAAGGTCAGAATCGTTCCATCCGGGCTTTACCTGTTTCCACGGAAGCGGACCGATGACATCAATGGTATCCTTGAACTCGTTGTACACGATGTGCTTGAAATTCTCATCATTGCGGATGATCAGTGCAATGTTCTGCAGTGTATCCTTGATATTTCCCCTGCGGTCAAGTGCCAGCTTGTTCTGCCAGTCCGCATCCGTCTCTGCGGAAAATTCCTGTACCGCCAGCTCCTGTCTTTCCCTGGCAAGCGTGTTCTTCACTTCTTCATCTGCAGAAGCAAAATCCTGCATGGCTTTGAAAGATGGGAGTTTTCCAGGCTCTGTCCCTTCAGCTGCCCTTGTATCCTTGTCACCGAATTTATGAAGCCTTACCACATCAAACGCATTCATCAGCTTTCCGCAGCATGGATCTGTTGCATGGTGGCTGTATACAAACAGATCATCATAGACTACGATTCCGGCAGCAGAGTCCGCCGGGATATAATCGTATCTTCCGGGGATTGCCCTTGAATGCCTGTACACATCCGGGATGAATTTGTCGATTGCCTGTGTCACCGTGTATGTACGGTTGAAGGCTCCAATCAGCCCGTCCTTGGAAAGCGGATCAGCCTGTTTTTTGATATCCCTCTGCACAACGGATGCCTGACGGTTGCTGACCGGCCACGCTGATACATCATGCCAGTCCTTATAACGGGACAGCACTTCATCGGGATCAACTTCGTTCCCTTCGATTTCCTGAAATACATACTCACCGTCACTGGAAGTGCTCGGCCAGTACATGAGTCTTGATGGTTCATAGGTGGAATCATCGAAAAGCTCGATGCCGATATCCGATGCAAGCATACGGCTGACTGCCCCGTACTCATCAGGTGTCACATCCCTTGTCAGGAATATGATGATACGCAGTCTCGGCTTCTCCGGCGTATGTTTATGTGTGGAATACACCACCATCTTCATGTCAAAGAACATTTCCAGTTCATCAATGATGCCCTGTGTTCCGTAATCCATATCAAGCGTGATGGCGGATCTGGAGATTACACAGTCCTTCTTCCTGCGTCCGCCCTTCAGCTTTCCAAGGACGAATCCTCCGACATCCTTGATATTGTCCTGCTGCCCTTTCGGCATCTTCCTGTACTGCTCCATTGTTTCCGCAGTATATTTTGTCTTGGACAGACGGCTGACAAAATCTTCATATGTCATATCCGTGCAGTTAAACTTTTTGTCCATTCTTGAGTTTCCGATCGATACGAACATCCTTCTTTACCTCCTTCTTTTTACGCTTTTCCTGTTTCATGACCCGTCCGATTGCAATACCTGCGGTCGGATCCGGATACCCTTCCCTGTTGCATCCTCCCATAAGTTCCTCCTAATCTTTCTTGTAAAACGGACTTTCAAATCCGGCAGCCTTAAGCGGAAGCCCCTCACACCAGTCAGGGCATACCGCCATGATCCCATTGACTTCTTCCACCGAGGATGCCCCCTCCGGCACTTCAAGCACCACTTCATCATGGATGTGGCACACGATATCAAATCCCTTCTTTTCCAGACGGAGCATTGCCTCTGCCAGTACATCCCTTGCGGTTGCCTGGACGATGTTCTCGCAGAATTTTGCGCCATAAGATTCGATCCTCGTCCACTTGCGGTTCGTGCCGATTCCTTCATAGCTGACACTTTCCGAGCCGAAGCGGTTCACGGTCATCCTTGGTCTTACATAGGACAGCACCCTTCCGGACGGCAGTGCAATCTTTAACATCCCGGACTGGTAATATACCGTCACCATTCCAACCTTTGTCATCTTCCTCTCTTTCACGGCAGCCTTTACTGCGCCGTCAATTTCATACCAGTAATTTACGATGTGCGGATTGGCAGTCCGCCATGACTGCACAAGCCCTTTCAGTTCCTCTTCTTCCACAAAATTTAATGCTCCCATGCTGATGAGCGCACCTTCCGCACCGCCATACTGACAGGCAAGTGATGCCACCTTTCCCCTTGCACGGTACGGACTTCCCTTTGTGATCTCTTCGATTGGGATATGGAACATCTTGGATGCCGTCTGCTCATAGATTTTTCCGGCACCACGGAACTCCTCCATGACCCATCCCTCTCCGGCAAGGTAGCCCATGACCCTCGCCTCGATTGCGGAAAAATCGCTGACGATGAATCTGCATCCCGGCTTTGCCACAAATGCGGTACGGATCAGTTCCGAAAGCACATCCGGTATGGAATCATACAAAAGCTCCACCAGGTCATATCTGCCTTCCTTTACAAGGGAGCGTGCCAGTTCCAGGTCTTCCATATGGTTCTGCGGAAGGTTATGGATCTGCACGAGTCTGCCGGCCCATCTGCCCGTGCGGTTAGCCCCGTAAAACTGTAATAATCCATGCACCCTACCGTCAGGACATACCGAACGTTCCATTGCTTCGTACTTTTTTACGGATGTCTTTGACATGGCAAGTCTCAGCTTCATCATTTCTGCCACATCACCCTGTGTGTTCTCCACAAGTTCTTCCACGGCAGCCTTGGCAAGGGAATTCACCTCGATGCCATTTTCATTCAGCCAGTCCCGAATCTCTTTCATCGTAAGGCCATCCCGATACTTCGTGAACGATTCCAGCACGAAAGGGGAGGCAAGCGGGTCGATGTGAAATTTCCGCTCGGAATCCAGCGTATATCCAAACGTTCCACGACCACCGTTGCAGCGGCCTTTCAGGATGTTCTCTGTCTGTCCACGGACAACCTTTTCGGCAAGGTCGGCAGAGTAGTATTCTGCATAGCCCTCCAGAACAGATTCCAGAATGATGCCTTCCGGCCCCTCGGAAATGATTTCCGTAGCCGACATAAGCTTGACACCGTTCTTCTTCAGCTGGGTCTTGTACCGGGCACTGTCGTAGCGGTTTCGGGCAAAGCGGTCAAGTTTCCAGACCAGCACAATGTCAAACAGCTTTTTGTCACTGTCTTTGATCATCTGTTGGAACTGAGGGCGGTTGTCCGTCTTGGCAGAGATGGCACGGTCAATGTAGTGCTTGACGATGGTGATGCCGTTTTTCTTAGCATACGCCGTGCATTCACGGATCTGACCCTCGATGGATTCTTCACGCTGGTTGTCCGAGGAATAGCGAGCATAGATCACGGCGGTCATGGCGAGCACCTCCATTTTATACGTCATTGAACGGTAATACGTTCATTAAAGCAATGTTTCGTATAATGTATATACCACAGTTTTGCCCTGATTGCAAGCCCAATGATTTATTTTCATGATTCCAACAGACAAATTGTCTTAAGATTATATTCCGAGCAAAATGTGAAGTCCAAGCCCGGCCACGCCGCACAGGCACATGGTCAGGATGGGATTCCACTTGAGCTTCCGTAGCACAAAAAATGCCGATGCAAAACTGCCGATGCCGATCCAGTCTACGTTGGCGAGCGTCTTTGCACTCTCTCCGAACACCACCATAGACAGTATAGAAAGACCTGCACCAAAGATAAGCGCTACAATGACCGGACGCAGGCAGGCCAGAACACTTTGCAGCAGAGAAATATCCTTGTATTTACGATAGATGTAGGATAGAAGTGAAACAAAGAACAGCGCCGGTGTAATGCAACCTAGTGTTGCAATGATGGCTCCGGGTACCTGCGCGATACGCAAACCAACAAAAGTTGCCGAGTTGACCGCAATGGGACCAGGGGTCATTTCTGCAATCGTGATGAGGTCAGTAAACTCCTGCATCGTCAGCCAGCCATGTTGTTCCACCACTTGGCTCTGGATCAGCGGCATGGCCGCATAGCCGCCGCCTACGCTGAACATACCCACCTGCAAAAAGCTGAGAAAAAGCTGTAAGTAGATCATTTTGCACCACCTTTTTTCCACTGGACCAGAGCCAGCACCACGCCGAATACTGCAGCGGCAAGGATGACCACCACCACATTGACATCAAACACCGTATTTGCGACAAACGCTGCGACCATCAGGACAATATACACCCATGAGCGGGTCTTCAGCACCTTTCCGCCGAGGTCGAATACAACATCCAGAATGACCGCCGCCACACCAGCCTGCATTCCCTTGAGTAACAACGCGATATAGCGATTGGTGGCAAAAGCATTGTAGAACACAGAAATGACTGAAAGAATGACCATAGGTGGGATGATGGTGCCCAACACTGCCACGATCATTCCAATCAAGCCTTCTACCTGCCAGCCTACCAGAATTGCAGCATTGACCGCGATTGCGCCCGGAGAGGACTGCGCCAACGCTGTCATATCCAGCATTTCCTGTTCATCGATCCAGTGCAGCTCATCTACAAATTTTTTCTTCATAAAGGTCACGATGACAAAGCCGCCGCCGAAGGTAAAGCTGCTAATGTACAGCGTACTCAAAAACAGCTTCCAAAGCCGTGCTAACCGTGTACCGTATGTTTTATTTTCATCCATACAAGTTTTCTTCCCCTTTTTTGATTTTCGGACAACTATATTTGTTTTCTTACTATTTCAAACAGCTTTTAACTGTTACTGCTTGCGAAAGCCCGTATTTTCCGGTATCCTTGTTTTAAGAACTGCGAAGCACGGAGGGAATCTCTATGAAACATAATACATTTCTCGTCAAGCCAGCGTCCAGCCTGTGCAATCTGCGTTGCCGGTACTGCTTTTATGACGATGTTTCCAACAGCCGAGCCTGCAAAAATATGGGACTGCTTTCCCATGAAATGGCAGGAGAACTGGTTGAAAAGGCTTTTGCAGCCACAGAGGAAGGCGGCAGCGTCCATTTTCTGTTTCAGGGCGGCGAACCGACTCTTGCCGGGTTGGATTTCTTCCGGTTCTTTCTGGAAACGGAGCGTTCCATGCAGCGCAATATCTCTGTGTTCCACAGCATCCAGACCAATGGCATTTGTCTGGATGAAGAGTGGGCTTCCTTTTTCAAAGCCAACTCTTTCCTCGTAGGCCTCTCTCTGGACGGCACACAGGAGAACCATGATCTCTATCGGCTGGACGCAGCTGGGCAGGGCACATGGGATAAAGTAACTCATGCGCTTGCGCTGCTGGATGCCTACAGGGTCGAAACGAATCTGCTCTGTGTTGTGACCGGACAGCTGGCCAGAAAGCCGCAGCGAGCCTTCAAAAGCCTCTGCGAGTTGGGACAGCACAATCTGCAATTCATCCCATGTCTTGACCCACTTGATACGATTGGAGGGCAGGCATATTCTCTAACGCCGGAACTTTATGGTCGTTTTCTGTGCGGCGTCTTTGATACTTGGTATCAGCAGCTGCAACGAGGCAATTATATCAGCGTTCGCAATTTTGAGGACTATCTGCGTATCCTGCTGGGAATGCCGCCTACCTCCTGCGCTTCTTCCGGTTCCTGTGGACATTATCTTACCGTAGAAGGTGACGGAAGCCTTTATCCCTGTGACTTTTATGTTCTGGATGAGTGGAAGCTGGGAAATCTGAGCCACTGTACCGTTGAAGATGCGCTTGATTCTCCCACAAGCCAGACATTTCTGGCACAGGGCCGCAAACGCCCGGCGGAATGCGCAGCATGTGCTTATCAGCTGCTCTGTCGGGGCGGATGCAAGCGAGATTGGGATGCCTCTGGAAGCAACCGCTTTTGCACAGCGTATAAGCAGTTCTTTGCTTATGTGCTTCCGCGCCTGCATACTGCTGCACATTTTCTGGCACAACAAAACCGATAAAGAGATTCTCCCGGAGAGCAGTACTGCCTCCGGGAGAATCTTTATTTTACCTTTTTGATCTTCCGGATGGAATGGCCATCGTAGAGGATGGGCTTCATGACATAAGTGTAGTTCCGGTCATCGCATTCGCCGGTGGAAATCATCTCCATAAGCCGCAGCGCAAGCTGACGTCCCATCTCGAAGCCTTGCTCCACGGAGCAGGTAACATCCTCCTGCCGATAAGTTTCTTCGGAATAATCAAAACAGACCAGCGAATAATCTTCGGGTACAGTCTTCCCCATTTTCTGCAGGGTTTTCATGACCAGCCGATAGATGATGTAGTTGCAGCAGACGATAGCGGTGCATTTAGGGATGCTCTTCAGAAATCTTTCAATGGAACGGACATAGCTTTCGTTGTGGGCTTCGTCCGAAATACACCACTTGATGTAATCATCGTTCAGTTCCAAACCACGATTTCGCATCGCTTCCGCCATGCCTTGAAACTTTTCTACGCTCTGGTAGTTGTCGTACACGAAGATGCCTGCAATGTGGCTGTGTCCGGCATCCATCAGGCGTCCTATCAGCTGATGGGCACATTCGATGTCATTGATCGTTACGCGGGGGCAGCGCAAGTTCCGATAGAAGTTGTTGTAGAATATCACCGGGATCTTACGTCGGTAAAGCTCCTTGTAGCAGTCAAGATTTGGGCTGAGGATGCTCGATTTGACACCATCCACGATGAAACCGTGAAAATTCTGATGTACCACAGTTTCCAGACAACGGCGTTCGTTGCAGAATTTGTTATCGGTCAGAAATACATGGAGGTCAACCTGCTCCTGCGTCAGAACACTGCGAACCCCTTCGATTAATCCCGAATTGGCACTTGTATCCTGTCCCTGCAGGACAAGGCCGATTTTATAAAGGGCATCATCTGTGTTCAAATCCCGCGTCATTACTTTTTCCCGGTGGAAATAAGTCCCACTTCCCTTGAGCTTGTACACGAGTCCTTCTGCTACCAACTGGTCGATGGCCACTCGTATCGTTTCTCGGCTGACACCCAGCTTCCGGCAGAGCGCATTTTCCGAAGGCAAACGCTGGTTCCCGGAAAATTTGTTTTCGTCAATATAAGCCAGAAGCCAGCGATAAACCTGATCGGATTTTTTCTCAACAGCCGAGAGCATGGGCAAGCGCTCCTTTTCAGTCGGTGATAGTGGGGCGGCTGCCTTCCGCGTGCTGAATCCAATTCAGCAGACGTTCACGAAGTTCCGCCTTGACCGCAGCATATGCAGGATCCGCGACCACATTGTTCAGCTGCCACGGGTCTTTCTGCATATCGTAAAGGAAGTCGTCTGCATAAACATCGGATGCCGCAGCCTCGCCGCCGTTGACGCCGGGTGCATAGACAGAATACATATAATCTGCAGTACGGATGCAGCGTCCGCAACGGCTTTCCGAAATCTGTGCATAGACCTCATTGACTCTATTATGGTTTTTCTTTTCCACAACGTCAAGCAGATTTTCACCGATCATCTTATCACCGACATCCACGCCTGCCAGAGCCAGCAGAGTTTTGGGAATGCTTTCGGTGCTGACCAGGTCGGTGATCTCCTTGCCACCCTTGAACGGGCCGCCACAGATGACCAGCGGCACATGCAGGCAACCGTCATGGCAGGAGCGCTTGTAATCATCATAGCCGTTCAGGTGCGCGTCACGGTTGCGGGTCTTGAAGTGAGAGCCATGGTCGGAAGCATAGAGGATAACTGTATTATCATACAGGCCTTTTTCTTTCAGCTTTGACACCAGCTTACCAAGGTTTTCATCAAGGCTGGCACACTGGCCCAGATAATCCGGGTACTCTTCCGCTGCGTTTCCACCCAGAGCCTTCAGATCTTCCGGCAGAACAAAATCTGCGAATCGCTGCTTGGAACCGTTGGGGCCTTCGTAGTGATTATGGTCGTTCTGATGGTGCGGCTCGATCTGCGACACGGTCATGAAGAAGGGCTTTTCGCCGGCATACTGGTCAAGATAGTCCAGCGCAAACTGGTTAATGCAGTCGGCACGGTAGCCCTTGAAATCGATGCGGTTGTTGTTCTCATCAAACACATAGCCATCGTAGCCGTGGGAGGTGAACTCCAGCACATCCGCAGCACGCCAGTAACCGGTATAGCCACCGCGCAGCTCCAGCGGAACAGCGGTGATGGTGTGGTCAACGGTGGGCTTTTTCTCCAGCTCACCGTCCGAAGCCAGATGCCACTTGCCGATGTAGGCCGTCTCGTAGCCGGCATCCTTTTCCATGTACTCGCCCAGCGTCTTGATGTTGGAGGGCAGCATCAGATTATTGCGGAAGCAACCGGTCTCGGTGGGATATTTGCCGGTCTGGAACAGAGCACGGCAGGGGCCGCACACCGGCTGAGGCGAAAAGGCATTGTCAAACTTCACACCCTCTGCCGCCAGCTTGTCCAGATTAGGCGTGATATTCAGTGGCTGGCCGAAGCAGCCGCAGGTGTCCCAGCGCTGCTGGTCACTGAAATAGAAAATGATATTATATGCCATGGTTTTACCTTCCTTTACTGTTCTGCTTTGGTGTTCTTTGCTTCCTTCATCTTGCCGCGCAGAATGCCGAGAATGACCACCACGATCAGCGCAATGAAGATCCAGCAGTACACACTACTGACGAAAATTCTGGGGCTTCCATCCGAGATGAGCAGGGCGCGGCGGAAATTGGTCTCCGTCATATTGCCCAGCACCATGCCCAGCAGCACAGGGACAGCAGGCAGCTCCAGCTTGCGCATGAACCACGCCATCACGCCGAACACCAGCGCAACGCTCAGGTCGAAATAGCTGCTGTTCACCGAGTAAGCACCGGCAAAGCAGAAGATGACGATGATAGGGGTCAGGATCTGCTGGGGGATGGAGACGACCTTTGCAAACAGGCTGGTCAGGTACTTGCCCTGCAGGAACATGAAGATGTTCACAAGGATAAGACCCAGCATGATGGCGTACATGATCGCACCATCCGTGGTAAAGAGCGAGAGGCCGGGGTTCAGGCCGTTGATCATCAGAGCGGACAGCATAATGGCCACGCAGCCGTCGCCGGGGATGCCCAGCGTCAGCAGGGGGATGAGGGTCGCACCGCAGACAGCGTTGTTGGCCGACTCCGCCGCCGCAACGCCCTCCACAGAACCGTGGCCGAACTCTTCCGGGTGTTTGGACATATTCTTTGCAGTGTTGTAGGAGAACCAAGAGGCCTCCGATGCACCGGTGCCGGGCACGATGCCCACGCAAGAGCCGATGAGAGAGCCGATGAGCACCGGGCGGAGCATCCGCTTGTACTCATCCTTTGTGATCTTGCCGTCGTCGTTGCCGATCTTTCCGGCGTGGAGGTTCAGCTCGCTCCGCTTCAGCTCCGCCTTGCCGATGATCTCCACCAGTGCGAACAGGCCGATGAGGGTAACGGCAAGATCGAGGCCCAGATACAGGCGGTGGACGCCGAAGGTAAAGCGGTCATAGCTGGTCATGGGGTCTGCACCCACGCAGGAGATGAGCAGGCCGAGGCAAGCGGCGATGATGCCCTTGACGAGGCTCTTGCCCGAAACGCCTGCGATGATGGTCATGCCGAACAGGCAGACCATGAAGTACTCCGCCGTGCCCAGCTGTGCCGAAATTTTGGCCACCTGCGGGCCGAGGAAGAGCAGCACCAGTGCAGAGAAGATGCCACCGAAGGTGGAGGCATACAGCGCGATTTTAAGAGCCGCCTTGGTGCGGCCCATCTTGGACAGTGGATGACCGTCCAGCATAGTAGCCGCCGCGTGGGGCGTGCCCGGGGTGTTGATGAGGATGGCCGACACCGAGCCGCCGTATCCACCCGCACAGTAGATACCCAGAAGGAACATCATGCCGGGAATGGCCTTCATGGTGTAGGTAACAGGCAGAAACAGGATGATGCAGAGGATGACACTCAGGCCAGGAATGGCGGCAAATACGCAGCCGATGAAGACGCCGAGGTTGATCCATATGATATTTTCAAGGGTAAAAAGCAGCCCGGAGGCCGGGCCGATAAAATCAAACAAACCCATATTTTGCCTCCTCAGAAACTAACATTCAGCACGAAGTGGAACACGACCCAGATCAGCACCGCCATCGAGACGGTGATGGCGTAGTAGAGGGGCTTCTTGCAGCGGAAAAACAGCAGGAAGGCCAGCGCGCAGAACACGGCACCCACCACGAACAGACCTGTGATCTCCGCCAGCAGATAGGTGACCACCAGAATGAGGACGATGACCAGAGCTTTTGCTTCCACCAGAAGATTCAGCGTCTTCGTTTTGACCGGACGGTGCATCACCATATTGTATGCCTCCCGACCCACCAGAAGGGCGCTCATGGCCAGCATGAGCCAGACCAGCATCGTCGGGAAGGCGCGGCCGTTCACAACGTCCTTTTCCGAAATCTGCACCTGCCGGGGCATGATGAGCAGCAGTACAATGCCGATGACCAGAAACAGAATGCCGCAGATCAAATCAACAGGGTACTCGATGTTCTTCTTCTCGAGCTTCGCGCCCCAGTCATCCAGTCTTGCTTCGATGCGTTCTATCAGATTTTTCACCTGTTTCCACTCCTTTTTTGAACCATAAAAGCAGGGGGTCGGGGCTATCCCCTCCCCCCTGCTTCAGCTTTTTTCGCTATGAGGGCCTGTTATCAGCCCGCCACGATGTCCTTATACTGCTCGACGATGCTCTTGACGTTCTCAATGTGAGCCTTCACATCGTCCTCGGTCATGGTATCGACTTCCAGCAGCATGGTGTCGTTCAGCCACTCGACCATCTCATCATCGGCGAGGATCTTATCATACAGCTCTTTCAGCTCGGCAACCTTTGCGGCGTCAGTACCTTTGCGAGCCATGACGAAGCAGCGGTTGCGGAAGTAGGGGTAGCCCTTGGAGCCAACGCCCTCAACGCCTGCGAAGGGGCCGTTTTCGATGGCCTTGTCATCGAATGCGCAAACCACATCAACGCCGCCCTGCTGGTAGGTCTCAAGAATCTGAGACTGGTGAGAGACCGCGAAGTTCGTTTCACCCTTAGCTACAGCCTGTGCAGCCTCCGCAGCGGACTGGTACGGAGTCAGTTTCAGCTGGTCGCCGGCACCCATAGAGCCGAACAGAGCCGCTGCCAGGAAAGCCTCGGAGCCGGTAGCGCCGTTAACGGCCACGGATACGGGGTTGCCTGCCTTGACATAGGCCTCCAGATCGTCCAGATTCTTGAGGTTCAGTGAAGAATCAGCGGACAGGACGAAGACGGAGGAGTACAAGTTCTCCACGAACTCGAAATCGTCGTAGCTGAACTGCAGCTTGGCCGGATCCAGAGTCTCGGTAATGGCGAACAGACCCTCACCGGCGAAGACCAGTTCCTTATCATTTGCCTTAGTACTGGACACCCAAGTGTTGACAGTAGCAGCATCGCCCTTGACGGCTTCAGCAACCAGTGTGATTTTATTATCAGAATAATCAGGGGACTTGGCAGCAGCCTTTTGGCTGACCATCGCTGCTACACCAGACGGTGCCCACGGGCAGGTAACTTTCCAGCTCTCCTGTTTGCTTCCGCAGCCGGTAAGCATCGACAAAGCAAGGACACCGGCGGTGACCAACGCCGCAATACGCTTTTTCATCATTTTACTCTCCTTTTTTGTTTTGCCTTTTCGTGTGGTAGCAAGCACTTCACCGTGCTTTTGTTACCAACAAGATAACATTTCAAGCAATTTCAAGTCAACAAATTTTTTTATTTTACAAAAAAAGTTGTCTGATAAAAGAGCTAAATGACCACATCTGTATTTTGTTGTAGAAAACTTATTGTGCACATTGCACATCGGCTTGAATCATCTTTGTGCAGCTTAAATTCTTTCATGATGTAAAGTGTATCATATTCATAATAGAAGTCTTACTATTGTCTCCATTCATAAATAATTTCTTCGGAATCATCTTGACGTACTCTACGAACCATGATATTCTCTATCACAAATCCCACTGAACTTGTAGATTGATTGCAAATCTTCTGCAAAAGTGGTTGGTTATCACCGTGAGACCCACCACTTCCGTGAGGAAAAGTCCACGAAGAATTTACCGCCCCGCAACACACCCGATTCATTTTGCCGCCGATTCACCCGACAAAATCATCGCTGCGCTGCGTGGGCGGTATTTTTCTTTTTCACAAATAAAATCTTATGTAGTTGTTCAATCTTCCAAAATTTGTTTTTGGTTGTTGACTGCACAACCGCAAAGTGTTATTCTTGTGCTTGAAAGAAGCAGGTTGTAGTGTCCGCACTGCGTCCGGCTTTCTTCATACTGTACCTTGAATCTTACATAAGCCGTCTGAACGAGATACTGCGCCATGACCTCACACTTTCTGTGGGCGAGCCGGACAACGCCGCTGCAAAACAGGGGCAGGAACTGCGTTCGGTGTGAACGGTGATCATGAGCAGGGGCTTTGCCTTTTCACACGTTTTGCTCTGCAAAATTTTCAATGTGCATTGCGGTTCGACTTCTGAAATTTTCAGTGTTGCACGGAAAGGGCGAAAGCAAGTATCGACCTGTGGCCACAAATTTTCAATGCTTGAAAATGTTCTGTCACATGGTCTGCCACTTGTTGGGGAGTGCCTTCCCCAAACCCTGCTCCAGTGTTGCGCTGGTTTCAGCGCAAAAGCGGCGTGTCGCTTTACATAGCCCTCTCCATCCCGGAGTGGGCATTTATCATTTTCACAGGAGGTCGAATATGACTGAAATGAAAAGTCCGAACGTACACGCACGAGAGAACCGCAATGACACGCCGCGAAAACGAAAGACACACATCATCAAAGTCCGAGTGACCGCAGAAGAAAAACTGCGGATCGCATACGCCTGCAAAGAACTCCACCTCACCCAATCCGAACTCGTCCGCCGCGTCCTGTACGGCGTGAACGTCAAGCACACCGTTGTGGTGGCGCAGGGCGGCGAGGATGTACTGGCGGCGCTTGCTGCCTTGTCTGCCCAGTGCAGCAAGGTAGGCAGCAACCTCAACCAGCTTGCACGGCACTTAAACTCCGGCGGCAAAGACACCGAGCAGCTCCGGGCGCAAATTCTGGAGGAACTGTCCGCACTCACGAACTTTCGGCTGAAAGCCGAAGAAACGGTTGGTGAACTGTATGGCAACCATCAAGCATTTAAGCTCGAAGAACTCTAACTATGCCGCCGCCGAAAGCTATCTCACCTTTCAGCACAACGAGTACACTGGTCTGCCCATTCTGGACGAGAAGGGCAGACCCAAGCTGCGGGATTCGTACCTGCTCGACACCCTTGAGTGCGGCGAATCCTCGTTCGCTATGGCCTGCCTGATTGCCAATCGCAAGTACGGCAAGAACGGCAGGCGGGAGGACGTGAAGACCCACCATTATATCATCAGCTTCGACCCGAAGGACGCAGTAGAGAACGGCCTGACCATGGAGCGGGCGCAAGCCCTTGGCTTGCAGTTCTGCAAGGACAACATCCCCGGTCATCCCGCCATCGTCTGTACCCACCCGGACGGGCACAACAGTGCCGGGAACATTCACGTCCACATCGTCATCGGCAGCTTGCGCGTCCGCACCGTGGAACGGCAGCCCTTCATGGACAAGCCGTGCGACTGGGAAGCGGGCAAGAAGCATCCCGGCATAGCCCAAATTAAAACTTGTTTTGCGGAATCTTGTATTATGCCATTGTATCCTGTAAAATAGAATCAACCTTACGATTTTACTATTTCGATAAATTCCAGTCACCTATGCTTTGGAAAGTGGGGCACATCATGTATAGAATCAATTCAGAACAGTTCAATCAGACTCTACTGCAATTCATAGGGTGTGTTCTGACAAAGCAGAATAATGAGCATTATCGTTATTCCACAAAAATCAGTTTTGATTCCGGTTTTCTTCGTGAAACTGAAGGTTATAAACGAGATGTTTGGGGTCAGGCTCAAAACATCTTACAGGCGAATAGCTGGTCAAAGAGCAATCTTTGGAAATACAATATCGCCCAGCGCCTGCTGTCCTGCATCAATATCAAAACGGATTCGGGAGAAAAGCAAAACCTTCTCAATTGGCATGATATTGAATATTTTAAGGATGTTTTGTCACGGCATCCTAAAAAAGTTGAAGCTGTTATCTATCAAATATATTGCAGCAATGAAGACGAGCGGTCTTTTAATGATGCCATATCATTATTTGGAAACAGATATCCATTGATATCGTTTTTCTTTTTTCTCAAAAAAGGTTCTAACCATGAGACTCCTTATTATCTTCCTGTTCGGCCTCAAGCTATGAGTGAACAATTTCAAAAGCTTGGGATTCAGACGGACTGTCTTTCCAACGGATGTACATGGGAGCATTATCAAGAGTATCTTTACATTCTTCGCGATGTGCAAAATCGCTTGAACCAACAGCTGGGTTCAACGGTAGATTTATTGGACGCTCACTCTTTTGTTTGGTCTATGTGGGTGCTCGATGAAGTCAATATTTCTGAGCTTCCGCAACAGTTTTATACTCTCGAAAAAGACTTGGGTGCTATTCAGGGAGATACTTGTGAAGCAGTTATAAAAGTACGTGTCAATCAGTCTGTCTTCAGAGAGCGTTTATTAAATCGCTACCACAAATGTTGCTTATGTGGCGTATGTAACCCGACATTGCTTGTAGCAAGTCATATTAAGCCGTGGGCTGATAGTAACCCGCTTGAAAAACTTGATGTGGATAACGGATTTTTGTTCTGCCCGAATCACGATCGTTTGTTTGACAAAGGTTTGATTTCATTTGAAGATTCAGGAAAAGTCATCATTTCGAGAGAGCTTTCATTCTATGACCGACTGTTCACAAATATTGCAGATGATATGAAAATTCACCTGACAGAAGGAAATCAGGCATATCTTTCTTATCATCGGGAACATGTTTTTAAGCAATGAGGGTTAATCTTATGGAAAACGCATCTTTTTTCCTTCGAAAGATGATTGAAGCGGACTATAAAAATTTTCTTGAAGTCTCAGGCGAAGAAGCAGGCGTATCATGTAATGCTGACGAGAAATTCGGAGCGATTTTTCTGGATGCCTGCCAACAAAACACTACTATTTTTAGCATTATTGACAGTCCTACTCAAAATTATATTGGTTATGCAATGGTCAAGCACACGGATACCTCTACGCCGGAACTTGGCATCTCGATTCCCCCACAGTATCAATTTCATGGCATCGGTACTGCCGCCATGAAATCGGCTGCTGCGTTATATGCACAATCAAACAACGTCGATTACTATTTGATTCGTGTAAAAACTTATAATACTGCAAGTCGGCGAATGATTGAAAAGTTGGGTGCACAGCGCTTAGAAGATGAAGGCGACGTCATGCTGGATTTTGTAAAAAGGTTTACGCAAGGAATTGGCGGCGACAGAGGAAAAGACTTGCTTGATGAATTTCTGGATGGGTACGACACCGAAGCTCAGAATGTGCTCCAATATCGGTACGATATCTGATATCGAAACCTATACCCCTGAATGGAAACTCCAGCTTGACCGCATCCATCTCCAGAACGGAACCTACTTTCTGGACGAACAGGGCTTTGTGCCGGAAAAGGAGCTCTGCCTGAACCGGCTCCCCGTGGAATACCAGCCCGATGCCCCTGCACCGACCAAGTGGCTGGAATTTCTGGACGGTCTGCTGATCCCGGAGGATATTCTGACCTTGCAGGAATACCTCGGCTATCTTCTGATCCCGTCTACCAAGGCGCAGAAGATGCTGGTCATGACCGGCAAGGGCGGCGAGGGCAAATCCCGCATCGGCTTGCTGCTGAAGAAGCTGTTCGGGGAAGCCTCTCACTCCGAATCCATCCTCCGCATCGAAACGAACCGCTTTGCCAGTGCAAATCTGGAGTACAAGCTGGTCATGGTCGATGACGACCTGAACATGGTGGCTTTGCCCGAAACACGGAACATTAAGTCCATCGTCACCGCTGAAGACCGTTTGTGCATCGAGCGGAAAAACAAGCAGGCTGTCCAAGGCCTGCTGTACGTTCGTTTCATCTGCTTCGGCAATGGCAACCTTGTGGCTGCTCACGATAACAGCGACGGCTTCAATCACAAGGACAGCCGCTTTACATCTATCAGAAACAGCATATTTGCGATATGCAATCCAACGAATGCTGCAAACGATATAAACGTTGGCTTGCGATGGCGCAGGCGGATCCTGATTTCAGTGAGAGACCGGGACCCTGCCCGCCACACCCGCGCAAGAACCAATAAACGCACGAAAGCCCCGGCCGGAGCCGGGGCTTTCTGTTTGCCGCAAATACCTGTTACAGCAGGATGTATTTCAGGATGAACAGAATGGTCAGCACATACATCAGGGGGCTGATCTTCTTCTCCTTGGCCTTGCCGGTGATGACATTCAGCAGGGTCCAGGAGATGACACCAATGGCGATGCCCTCAGAGATGCTGTATGCAGTGGGCATTGCCAGGATGGTCAGGAACGCAGGAATGCCCTCAGCAGGATCGTCGAACTCGATCTTCAGGGCAGAACCCATCATGTAGAAGCCAACGATGATCAGGGCCGGAGCGGTCGCAAAGCTGGGGATGGTCAGGAACAGGGGGCTGAACACCACAGCCAGCAGGAACAGCACACCGGTGGTCATGGAGGTCAGGCCGGTGCGGCCGCCCTCGGTCACGCCGGAAGCGCTCTCGACGAAGGTGGTGGTGGTGGAGGTGCCCAGCACGGCACCGGCGCAGGTGGCGATGGAGTCGGCCATCAGCGCGCCCTTGATATTGGGCAGCTTGCCCTCCTCATCCAGCATGTCGGCCTTGGAAGCAACACCGATCAGAGTGCCCAGGGTATCAAACAGGTCAACGAAGAGGAAGGAGAACATAACGGCGAAGAAGTTCAGGATGCCCACGCCGGAGAAATCGGTCTTGAACACCTGACCAAAGGTCTTGCCCAGAGCAGAGAAATCGAAGCTGATGAAGCTGGTGGGGATGACACTGTACATGCCGGCATCGGGGTTGGGGATGTAGATGCCGGTCAGCTCGCAGAGGATGCCCAGCACCCAGGTGATGAGAATGCCGTACAGGATGCCGCCCTTGACTTTTTTGACCAGCAGGACGGCGGTGATAAGCACGCCCACCAGAGTGAGGAGCGCACCCACGCCGATGCTGTGGAAGGTCTCACCCTTAAAGTGCTGATAGGTGACAAGGGTGGAATCGCTGTTCACGATCAGCTTTGCGTTCTGAAGGCCGACGAAAGCAACGAACAGGCCGATGCCCACGCTGACAGCGCTCTTCAGGGTCATGGGGATGGCATTGAAGATGGCCTCACGCACATTGGTCAGGCTCAGCACGATGAAGATGATGCCCTCCACAAAAACGGCCATCAGGGCCAGCTGCCAGCTGTAACCCATGGTCAGGACGACCGTGTAGGAGAAGTAGGCGTTCAGGCCCATGCCGGGAGCCAGAGCGAACGGATAGTTGGCCAGCAGAGCCATCAGGGCAGTGCCGATGAAAGATGCCAGCGAAGTTGCGATCAGGACCGCATTGGCATCCATGCCCGAAGCGGACAGGATGCTGGGATTGACCGCAAGGATGTAGGCCATCGTCATAAAGGTGGTGACACCCGCCATGAGTTCGGTCTTGACATCGGTGTGGTTTTCTTTCAGGTGAAAGATCTTTTCTAACATGAAAGTTCCTCCTGTATTATAGCAAAAATAAAAACAGCCGCGTGGGAACCGGCGGAACGAACAGCTCCCATTGTAGCAGAACCGTTCCCACCTGTCCATGGACGAAACACAGAAAATTCACGAAAAGTTCAAACTTTCTCGTATGGGTATGACTTATCCGAAGGCTTTTTGGCGTTTTATGAAAATTTTTACAGAGTGGACATCGAAGATTTCATCAACCTCCGAGATCTTAAAATTTTCCGTCATAATAAAAGCTGCTCACAGGCATATTGCGCGCTTCATGCTGTTCCCGCGTGCTGACCCTTATATACCCATAGTCTGTATTTGATTTGCGATAAAATCGACCTCTTATTCACAAAAAAGCGCCCCCGCTCACTGCGATCTTACTGATATGTACCCCTAATACTGTGTGTCCAGTATTAGGGGTACATATCATCCCGCCGGTGTGCAAAAAGTGTGCAAAAGTGTGCAGGGCTCCAGAAAAAAGAAAACCCCACGAGGAATCTTACGATTCCTCGTGGGATTTTGGTGCGCTCGAGGGAACTCGAATCCCTGGCCCTCTGATTAAAAGTCAGATGCTCTACCGGCTGAGCTACGAGCGCATACAATATTTGTACAATATCAGAAATATTGCCGTATAATATTACCACAACTGCGGCCAAAAAGCAAGGCTTCGCGGCAAAAAACTTTCTTTCACAAAAATGGGCCGTGCCGGACGCAAACTTTCCCTTTACAAATCCGGTAAGAATCAGTACAATCAAATCAAGTATCGTTCACGATGGTCCCGGCCGTGTCGTGCGTTCACAGGCCGCACACAGGCCGCTGCGATAGGAGGTCTTTTTCTGATGAAAATTTCTCGACGGTCCGTACTTCGTTACACAGGTCTGACTGCGGCCTGGCTGACCCTGACCGGCTGCGCCCCCACCGGGAATGCGAGCCTTGGCGGCTGCCTGCCCGGTTGGCTGAAAAAGGTGCTGCGCGTGCCTTCGTCTGACGCCTCTTCGGCCAGCTCCCCGGCTGCATCTTCGGTAGCCTCTTCGGCAGCGTCCAGCGAGGCCGCTGCATCGTCTGAGCTGGCGGCGTCCTCGCTGCCGGGCGTCGAACAGCCGGAGGCCGCGGGCAGCGCGCTGCCCGCCTACGACGCCGACCCGCTGACCGGCGAGGCCCGCAGCACCGACGGCCGCATCGTGGGCGTCATGGTCAACAACATCTGCAATTCCGAGCGGCAGAACGCCCGCCCGCAGCGCGGCATCGGTTCGGCTGACCTGCTCATCGAGAGCAAGGTCGAGGGCGGCATCACCCGCTTCTGCGCGCTCTATTCCAATGTGAACAACATCCCGGAGATCGGCCCCATTCGCTCTGGCCGCGACCAGTTCCTGCAGCTGCTCATGCCCTGGAATGCACTGTACTACCACGACGGCGAGAGCATCTTCTGCACCCAGTTCATCCACGTGTACAACTACTCCGGCCTGAACATCGGCGGCAAAAATTACTTCAACACGCCGGTCCATCCGCATGTGGCCCACCGCATCAAGCGAAATGAGAACGTCGCCTACGAGCACACCGAGTTCACCTCGGCCAAGGAGATCAAACAGGCGGCTGCTGACGCCGGCATCGGCCTGACCTATCCGTACGAGGGCACCTTCTTCCGCTTTGCCGACTACCGCACCGATGCCGTGAACGACCTGGCCGACGCGCCCTCGGCCCGGAGCATCCTCATCACCCATTCGGCCAGCTATAAGACGAGCTTTGCCTACAACAGCTGGAACCGGAACTATAAGATGTCCATGTACAGCAACCGCACCAAGAAATTCGAGACTGCGGTGGACGAGCTGACCGGCAAACAGCTGACCTTCGCGAACGTCGTGGTCTGCTTTGCCAACATCGCTGCCTACGCAGGCGACTCCCACGATGTGCAGGAAGTCCAGTACGTCGAGGGCGGACAGGCCTATCTCTTCACCAGCGGCGGCGTTCAGACGGGCCGCTGGGAGAAGGGTCATCCCACCCATCCCATCCGGCTCTACACTGACGCGGGCGAAGAGATGACCCTGAACCGGGGCAAGACCTACTTCGCTCTTGTGGACAACGATGAGTGGAGCAACTTCAGCTATCAGTAAGACCAGCCCCGCGCTGCGGGGCAGAAGAGGAACAAGATGAAATTTTGGAAGCGGACTGCTTTGTGCCTTGCGCTCTGCGCCGCGCTGCTGACCGGCTGCGTTCCCGCTGCGGACACCGCCTCTTCGGCGGCTCCCACCGACCCGCTCACCGGGCAGGAAGCGCTCTGGCCGGGGCAGCGCCCGGTGGCCGTCACGATCGAGAACGAGACGTCCAGCACCACCCAGTGGGGGCTTTCCTCGGCATCTCTGGTGCTGGAAGCCCTGACCGAGCCCCAGAGCGCCACCAGCCTGTGCCTGGTCTACCCGGCCGTGGATGCCGTGCCGCAGGTCGGCCCGGTGGCCGCCGGGCAGGACCTTTACTGGCGGCTGCTCGTGGGGCAGCAGGTGCTGCCCGTCCAGCGCGGCGGCGGTGCCTTTGACCAGAACTATCTGGACTACTACTCCCTGCGCGCGGTCGATGCGCTGGAAGTGGGCACCAACGCCTTCACCTGCGACACCACCTGGACCAGCCGCCCGCTGTGGCGCACCAGCGGCCATGCGCTGGCCGGGGTGCTGCGCAGCCTGAACATCTCCTCCGCCCTGTCGGAGTCCCGCCTGACCGACGCCGCTTCCAGCGCCGCAGGGGAGAGCGAGAGCGAAGCATCCCCCACCTTGTCCGTCCCGCCGCTGCTGCCCCAGCAGACGGAGGGCAAGCTGCCCGACGCCTCCGCTGCCGATGCCGTCCGCGTTCAGGTCCAGTTCGGTGCAGACAACGCCACCGGCTTTGTTTACGACGCTGACAGCGGCACCTACAAAATGCTCCATGCCGACGGCACCCCCCAGCTGGATGCCAACAACAGCCAGCAGGCCGGTTTTGACAACCTGCTCATCCTGTTCAGCGCCTCCTCCCTGCGGGACGACGGCCTCACGCTGGACTACGACCTGAGCATGGGCGGCGGCGTCTGGCTCAACGGCGGGCATCTGTGGACCCTGACCTGGACGCAGGGCAGCGACTCCACCTTTGCCTTTTACGATGCCGACGGCCGGCCCTTCAACCTGCTGGCTGGCCGGAGCTATCTGGCCCTCGTTTCCAGCCTGACCGGTCAGGAACTCACCGTGACCAATTCCGCCGGGGAAGCCCTGACCTCCGCATCGGCCCCCTGACAGACAGCAAAAATCCCCCGTGCCATGCACGAGGGATTTTTTTGTGTCATCTCATTACAGGTCCACGACGCTGCCGACCTCGGCAGGGGTCGTGGGCACCGCGCCCAGCTGGACTTCGTCCATGTCCCGGCGCACCACAAAGTGCATCGTCTGGCCGGAGGCAAAATCGGGCTGGTAGGTCAGCTCCAGTGTATTCCAGTCCTCCGGCGTCTCGCAGAAGCAGTGGAGCATGGCCCCGCGCCCTGCGGCCAGATTCAGCGTAAAGGCCGAGGCATCCGCCGCGTTCTCGCCATAGAGCGGGGCTGCAAAGCTGCCGCAGCGCACAGGCTGGCCGTCGCAGACGGCCGTCAAGCCGGTGCCCAGGCGGTACAGTTCTTCGGTCGTGGTCATCTCGCGGCTCTGCAGATAGCTCGTGCCCACGGCCAGCGCCTTTGCCGAGAGGTTCTCCACCGACAGATACACCAGCGTGCTGCCCAGTTCCGGCGCGGGGGCATAGCCCAGCAGCTCCACAGCGGCCTTGCCGTCCAGCAGGGCCGGTTCGCCCTCGTAGCAGGGGGCCAGCGCCGCAGCCGAAACACCGGTGAGCAGGGCAGCCGCCAGACTGACTGCACCAGAGCCGGCACATTTCAGGAACGAGCGGCGGGACAGAGATTGTGACATCGGGGATTCCTCCTAACAGCGGAAAAATAGTTCTCTTTATACAATAGTAAATTCCGGACAGCCTGTCAAGGTCTTTGCCCGGAATTTTACCGTGTATTTACTCGTATGCCTCGTTTTCCTCGGACTCCGCCTGGCCGCGCAGGGTGTCGGCGTAGCCGAAGGGCACGATGTCGATGGCCTCCACCAGACGGTCCCGCATCCAGAGCTGAACGTCCGTCTGGACGGTGTAGCCGCAGCCGGGGTCTGCCATCCACTGTTCCGGGTGGCGGGAGGGCAGGGCCCGCTGGCTGAGCATGCTCATGATGACGCCGCCGTGGGTCACGCAGGCTGCCTCGGTAACGTCCATCCGGATCATATACTCAAACAGCTTGAGCAGCGTCTCCGAGCAGCGGGCATGGAACGCTTCGGTCGGCTCCGCACCTTCGGGCACAAAGCCGGAGCCGGGGGTGATCCACTTCTTGAAGTCTTCGTCCTTGACCAGCTCCTTCACGGGGTGGTTCTCGAAGACGCCGAAGCCCGCCTCCCGCAGGTCGTGGACCGAGAACTGATGGGCCGCGTTGGGGAAGAGGATGTTCGCCGTCTCTACAGCGCGCATCAGCGGCGAGGAGAACACGGTGTCCACCTGGGGGTACTCGAACCGCTCCTTCAGGTCGGCCAGCTGGGCGCGGCCCTCGTCGCACAGGGGGATGTCCGTTCCGCTGCCGATGTACAGCCCCTGGAGGTTGCCCGCCGTGATGCCGTGGCGGATCAGATGCAGTTTGAATGTTTTCATGGGTCAAAACACCTCGATTTTCGCAAAGATCGTCTCATTGTGCCCGTTTCTTTACGCCGGGCGCAATTTTCACGATCCCGGTGCGGCACAAAATATATACCAGTTGCCCCTTAGTTTAGCATAGATATGGTAGTCAGAGCAAGAGCTTTGACAAAAATGACGAAATTCGTCAAAAAATTCCGTCATTTTGCTTGCTTTACAAGTCGTTTTCCATTGTGTATAATCAACATGCTGTAAACCAAAAATCAAAGAAGTCTCATTTTTCACTGAGGAGCCAAAGATCATGGAATTCAATCGTATCATCAAGCTGCTGCGCAAGGAGCGCGGCATCACCCAGAAACAGGCAGCGGAAGACCTCGGCGTCTCGCAGGCGCTGCTCTCCCACTACGAAAAGGGTATCCGCGAGTGCGGTCTGGATTTCGTGATCCGTGTTGCAGATTACTATAATGTGTCCTGCGATTATCTGCTGGGCCGCTCGGCCGAGCGCAACGGCATGATGCTGACCGCCGACGAGCTGCCCAACCCCGACAAGATGAAGGACAACATCTATCACGGCAGTGTGCTGCCCACCATGAACAAAAAGCTGATCTCCAACAGCCTGAACGTGCTGTATGCCAAGATCGGCGAGTGCCACAGCAAGGCTCTGACCACCGAGGTCAGCAGCTACCTGATGATGGCCGTGGCCAAGATGTTCCGCCTGCTTTACTCTGCAGAGCCCCACAACGCCCAGAGCCTGTTCAGCGTGGAGGCCCGCCGCTGGCCCGGCTATGCCGACGCCGTGATGCGGATGAACGAGGCCAATGTGGAGGCCCTGCTGGCCGGTGAGAACGTCGGCGTCGGCGAGGGCGTCAAGGACCCGGCCTGCCTCTCCATGACCACCGAGAGCCTGACGCGGGAGTTCCCGCTCTATACCCCCAGCCTCTTAAATCTGGTCAAGACCAGCGAGACCCGCGTCAAGGGTCTCGGCCCGGAGCAGTAAGCCCCTGTGTGAAACTCGTGTTAATTTTTCCGCAAAAGGCTTGCACTTCCCGGCAAAAGATGTTATAAACGAACCATAGAAGAAAAAGACTATGCCAGTTAAGGAGGCAGTTTTATGTCGAACAAGATTTCCCGCCGCGCTTTTCTGAAGGTCACCGGCGTTTCTGCGCTTGCACTGGGTGCCGCATCCATGCTGGGCGGCTGCCAGTCTTCCAGCGGCTCTGTCGAGGTGAAGGTCGGCGATAAGGTCAGCAACTGGAACAACCTGGGCGTCCAGCTGTCCAGCGTCTTCACGCTGTCCGATGCACCCGATGTGGCTGGCCACCAGTATGTCGCCGTTCTGGTCACGGCTGTCAACCGCTCCAAGACCGACAGCATGGCCATCGGCGCACAGAACATCGCGGAGATCGACGCCGCCTATCCCCTGACCGATGAGGCTTCCCGCGCCGCCAACACCGCCCCCTACTTCCACGCACTGTCCGCTTCCACCACCGACTTCACCGTCACCGTGGACGGCCAGGCTGCCGAGGCCGGCGCTTACGTCTCCCTGTACGACGCTGCCACGGAGAGCTTCTCCGATGCGCCCAGCCTGCCCCCGCAGGGCACCGGCTACATTGAGCTGGTCTGCATGGTGCCCACCGGCTGGCAGCAGATGACCGTGACCTACAACCCCACCTTCGCATCCGGCAAGAGCATCACCTTCGTGATGAGCGCTTCCGACCTGAAGAACAGCTGACCTTTTGGGACGAAATTTCGTCTCACCTCTGTTTTTTTCGGGTGAGATCTTCTCAAAAAATCTGTGAAAAGCATTGACATCCGCCCGATTTTCGCCTATTGTATAGGCAAGGCCGTTTTGGCAAAATGATATGTGATCCCATACAAAGGAGGAACCATCATGTCTTTCGCATTTTCCCGCCGCTCGTTCCTGAAATACACTGCCGTCGCCGCTGTCGCCGTTGCCGGTGCCAGCCTGTTCACCGGTTGCAAAGTCGATACCAGCGACTCCTACAACGCGCTCCGCACGACGCCCGGTGAGCTCACGGTCCTGCAGGTCACTGCCGCCATGGGCAACTATGTGGAGGCCAGCAAGAGCTACACCCCACCGGATGTCACCGGTACGACCATCGCTTTCCCCTTTAAGATCACCAATGGCCGCGCCAACCCCATCTATGTGAACCCCAACAACTTCAAGGCCACCGTTCTCAACGATAAAGACGAGTTCATCACCAAGTATACGGCCTCCAACGGCCTGACCCTGGATGCCCCTCTGTGCGATACCAATTTGAAGAAGGGCGCCTCCGTGTCGGGTAATATCAACCTGAAGCTGGGTGCTGCTCTCGAACCGGGCCAGTCCATCGTGCTGACCTACTGCCCCGACCTGCAGTACAACGAGTACTCCCTGAACTGGAAGACCACCCGCGCAAAGGGCTGATCTTCCGCAATTGTTCCGCATCTTCCGCCCGGACTGGTTCCGGGCGGTTTTTGTTTGCCCGCGTTCTGGCAAGGTGTCACAATTTCCCCTCTGATTTTCAGCAGTTTTGTATCTTGTGTACAGGGTGTTTTTCCTTTACAATAGGGTCATGGAAAAGGATGGGAGCGCAGCGGCTCAGAACATGCCGCCGCGCTGTTTGTTTTCCGCCCGGAACCGGAAGTCCGGACTTTTGATGAACAGGAGTGTTGCAGTTATGATCAACATGGTAAAGCTACCCACCAATAAGAGCAGTCTGTTCCTGCGCGTGGCAAAGGGGCATTTTGCCACCAGCCACAGCCATATCAACTATTACATCGACGTGACCACCCAGAAATCCCGTCTGTCCGAGGCCAAGGCCGTGGCAAAGGAACTGGTGGCTGCCTATCAGCATAGCACCGTCGTGGATACCGTCCTCTGCCTGGACGGCACCCAGGTCATCGGTACTTTGCTCGCCCAGGAACTTACACGCGCCGGATATCTCTCCATGAACGCTCACGGCACTATCTACGTGGTCACGCCGGAATACAACTCCAATAGCCAAATGATTTTCCGCGACAATATCCAGCCGATGGTGTGGGGGAAGCGCGTCCTGCTGCTGGTTGCTTCCGCAACCACGGGCAAGACGATTAACCGCTCTCTTGAGTGCATTAAATATTACGGCGGAAACGTGGTCGGCATTGCTGCTCTGTTCAGCGCCATCACGGAAAAGCAGGGGATCCGTGTGGATGCGATCTTTACGCAGGACGACATTCCGAACTACCGCACCTATCCTTTCGAGGAGTGCCCTGACTGCCGCGAGAAAAAGAAGATCGACGCGATCGTCAACAGCTACGGTTACTCCAAAATCTAACAGACAGTTTTTCATGGCCTGTCGTTTCATTCACAGAAATGGAACGACAGGCCATTATTTTTTTGAAAAACTAGCGAAATGTGCTTGCGAAAAATGATTAACTGTGCTATTATCTACTCATAACTTAACCAACAAAGAGGGTGAGATCATGCCGCTTTGCAAAATGAGCGAGCTTTTCGCCGCGGCAGCCCCAAGCAGCCGTGCTGTCGGTTCCTTCAGTGTCGG
>OKSA01000835.1_pt1 | contig 29702 bp, 33 predicted proteins | sample 1601181 | NCBI WGS metagenome assembly OKSA01 (sample SAMEA3541538, study PRJEB24748) | human gut metagenome | biome: human gut; feature: human-associated habitat; material: faeces | place: China | collected 2012
GGGTGTTGTAAATGTATTTGCAAAATACGCAGCGACAGAGCTTCTGGATGATACCCTTTTCCTGTTCGAACGAAACCAGCTTCATAAATTACACCTTTTTTTAATAGACTGTTTAATAAAATGTGAATAGAACCATCTTTCCAAGGCTTCGTTTCTAATGCATGGTCTAAAATACCAGATTTGGACAATGGTTTATCAGCATTTAATAATATTTCTAAGACATCGGCTTCACTTTTTGTTAATTCCATAAAATCCCTCCATTTTTATTAACATTATATAATAAAAAATATATTAATGCAATAAAATAAAAAGGAATGATAAAAATATTAATGCATAATAAAATTGACAATGATTAAAAATAAGTGTATGATTTAAGTATAAAATAACAAGAGAATATTAGTAGTTATCTTTTCGAAGCAAGTAAATAGAGCTGATTATTGTTTGAATTTTTACTATATCGTAAAAGGTGATAATATGAACGGAAGAAAAAGAGTTGGAAAATGTATTAATAAATCATTCGAACAGATTATAAGTTTTAAAAAGAAATATTTAATAAATAGTTTAGGTGTAAAGATAATTGAAGGAATTATGCCGGCTGTTAATGTTGTATTACTACAACAAATAATTAATATAATACAAGAACAACAAAGTAATTTGCATATGCTTGTATTGTATATTGTAATTTACATTATAATACATGAGGTTACGGAGTTGATTTCTTTAAACTATTTGAAGTATAGTAATGATTTTGGGTTGGAGTTTTCAAATTATATAAATGAAAAAATGATGGATAAGGCATTGGATTTATCACTTTATGATTTTGAAAATTCAGAAACATACAATATTATAAATCGGGCACAAAGCCAAAATGGTAATGATATTATTGGGTATGTAAATAATATTTTTAATACAATGCAACAAATTATAGCTGTTATTTCGATGGTATATATTTTATTACAATTTCGTTGGCAAATTGTAATGGTAATTATCGTTGTGCCGATGATAAAAAGTGTTTTAATATATGTTTTGGACAAGGAAGCATATAGGATCAGAATACAACGGACAAGTAACGAACGGAAAAAATGGTATCTAAATTTTTTGGTGATGACAGGTAATGCATTTAAAGAAATTAAGATATTCGGATTGAAAGAAATTATTTTACAAAAATATATTGGATTACAAAAGCAAGCGGTAAAAGAAGAAAAAGAAATTTTTTTTAAACAAACAGTTACTAATGTAGGGGTGGAATTAGTTGAGGGAATTTTATTTGGTGGAATACTTTTTTATATATTTCATCTTGCATATTTGAGAGTAATTTTATTAGGAGATGCCACAGCATATATAGATTCGGTAGATAATATTAAAAACTATGTAAATAGTATAGTTAATTCGATTAATAATATTATTGATCAATCGATGTATATCCAATTTTTATATGAGTATTTAGAAATTAATGTAAAAAAAGATGATAATAAAATAGAAATAGAAAAAATCAACAAGATTAAATTTGAAAATGTATCTTTTCAATATAATTCTAGCAATTATGGAGTGCAAAATTTGAATTTTGAAATAAGTCAAAACCAAACAGTCGCTATTATTGGCGAGAATGGTTCAGGGAAAACCACGTTAATGAAATTATTATTGGGGTTGTATTTTCAATATGATGGAAAAATTTTAATTAATGGACATGAACTTAATACAATAAAAAAAGAATCATATTATGAAAAATTATCCGCTGTTTTTCAGGATTTTATAAAATATGAAGCTTCGTTAAAAGAGAATATTGCATATGGAAATATAAAGGAAATAAATAAAGACGAAAGAATAAATCAACTTGTTAAAGAAATCGGCTTGGGAGAAAAAATAAAAAATGCTGATGGAATAAATTTAATGCTTGGAAATTGGTTTGGAGAAAATCAGTGTTCAGGAGGAGAGTGGCAAAGAATTGCAATTGCAAGGGCATTATTTAATAAAAATGCAGAAATATATTTTTTTGATGAGGCAGATGCAGCGTTGGATGTAATAAAACAGAAAGAAATGTATGAATTGATTAGAAAGAGTTTGAAAAATAAAATTTGTATATATGTATCACATAAAATCAGTTATATTTGTAAAAAAGCGGATATTGTAATTGTTCTTAGAAATGGAAAGATTGAAGAAATAGGCACACATGATGAATTGATAAATAATAATAATTATTATTATGAAATGTATTTGAAATCCGTAAATGAAAATAAATAGATCTTGGGGAGAAGATGTATTTATATAGTAAAAATATGAAAATTTTGTGTGTCTCAAGTAAGGTAAAAGGAAAAAGGAAAGAGGAATATGGACAGAGAAATGCATATATGGAAAATAGAATCTGCATGTATATCAAAGAAAATTGATTATACATAAAAACAGATTTTATCATTTAATATAATTAAACGGGAAGGAGGAAAGAATCATTTGTAGTCTTAATAACGAGAGGAGGAAAAATATATGAGTGATATGTTTGGAAAAAGAACAAGTGAATTAACAAGTGAACGTGCAACGGCAAGATGCCTTCATGCTTGCAGAGTAGGATGTGATGAAGTGGCAAGACTTGCTTGTAAATGTTCGAAAAAGAAATTAAAAAGTACAAATCATGATAAAATTTGGCGAGAATATCATGTGAATTTCACTTCGCCAGGTGGAATTTAAATATTTATGTTACAAAAAATTGTGATTCAAATAATATAGAAATCGATAGTTGTTTTTTATAGTGATAAAAAATATTATTTTGTTAAGTTTTTTGTAGTCGAAACAACATTAAATGCTTTCTGAATTTTTGATAATAAGAAGCTTAGATGTAGTATATTATTTGATAAGAATTGGAAGGGAAATATAATGTCGGTTATCAGTAAATGAAGAGGTTATATTTCCCGATTTTGTAAAATATATGGAGAAAAATTATGAGAGATAAGCCGTTTGTTCATTTATTTAAAGTACACTCCAAAGAATATCTATATGATGTTAACATGGATACAATTCTAAGAATACCGGTAGAGGTGTTTGAGTATTATTCAGAAGGAAAAAATAGTAAAATTGCGCAAAATTATATAGCACACTATAAACAATTAGGATATTTAAAAAGTAACAGAGTAGAAAAAACGGAACATCCAGATACCAAATATATACAATATTATCATAAAAATTTTTTAAATACTCTTATTTTGCAAGTGACTCAAAATTGCAATTTAACATGTGATTATTGTATATATTCAGGAAGTTATCAAATGAGAAAGTATTCTGAAAAAAGAATGACATGGGATATGGCGAAAAATGGAGTAGACTATTTGATACAACATTCGATAGATGCAATTTCGTTAACAATAGGATTTTATGGCGGAGAACCGCTTCTGGAATTCAATTTAATAAAAATGATTGTGGCATATATACGGGAAAGGATAGAAGGTAAAAAGGTTTTCTTTAATATAACAACAAATGCAACGCTTTTAACAGACGAAATTATGGAGTTTTTTGTTAAAAATAAATTTACTGTATTAATTAGTTTTGATGGACCAAAAGAATATCATGATTCAGCTAGAAAATTTGCAGAATCACAGAAAGGAAGCTATGATATCGTAATAAAAAAATTATCTATTTTTAAAGCTAAATATCCGGATTATTATAAGAAACATATAATGTTTAATACAGTTTTAGATCCAAGTAAACCATATAGTCGGATAGAAAAATATATTAAGAAAAATAGCTTGTTTAAAAATAACTTTTTTTTATCAACATATATTACCAATGTGTATGCTGTGGAAAAAAGAGCAATCAGCAAAGAGAATATTGAAGATATGCAATATGAAAAATTTATTACTTTAATGTATATGCTTGGAAGAGTTTCGAAAGAAAATAAAGGAAAGCTTTTGCAAGAGGATAATGCTATTAATGAAATATTTGATAGTCAGGGTAGTGTAATAAAAATCCCTCAAATTGGGCATAGAAATGGTCCATGTACTCCAGGCTATCATAAATTATTTATGAATGTAGACGGTGATTTTTTTCCATGTGAACGAGTAAGTGAATGTTCAAAAGCAACAAAAATTGGAAATATATTTTCTGGATTAGATACAAGAAGATGCGAGGAAATGTTAAATTTGCAAAAGTTAACGGAAGAAGAATGTAGGAATTGTTGGGCATATTTACATTGTTCTACATGTATTGTTTATGCAGATGATTTGAATAAACTATCACGAGTGAATATTTTAAAACAATGCAAAAATGTTACCAATAGTCTAGAAACTGTAATGAAAGACTATGTAGTATTAAAAGAATTAGGATATTCTTATTCGAAAGAATAAAATAGTCTTTTGAAAAATGGAAGGAAGGCTGCTATGAGTAGGATTGCTATTTTCCCATTTAGTATTGGAATAGAAAAGCGTATAGAGGTAATGGATATACCTAAAAATGTAAAAATTACTAAATTTATTGCAATTAAAGGGACTGTTGGAGGTCTTCAAGAAATATATATTCATGAACAATCTATACCTATAGAGTATGATTTTGAAAAAGCATTAGAAAATATTGATGAAGTATGGATTGTTGATGATTTTTTTAATGTCGATATTAAGAAAAATATATTGAATGGAGTGAAAAAGTTAATAGAAAATCAAAATAAATTTTGTTGGTATAGAGAAGAAAAAATTCCTAATAAATTTTCAAAATATAACGAGGCCATTGATAATACTGAAATAGCATTTAAGCGAAGGGAAAATAAAATTTTCAATATAAATACGCCAATTATATATGTGATACCATTTATAGAAAAAATAGATGTCATTAATATACAAAGTTCGTTGTATAAAAGCTTTAATAAAGTATGCGATGTAATAAATATCCTACCGTGTCTTTATGGAAAATTATATGGATCAGAATCACAACCAATTTTTATGTATGATAAAAGCCTTTCAGGAACTGATAAAATATTAACTTTGAATAATTACATAAAAGAAATTGAACAAGAAAGAAAACCAGACTTGTTTATTATTGGTATCCCTGGTTCAATTGGTAAATATACAAATAATATTCCGGGAGATTTTGGAACGATGTTATATTACTATAGTCAAGCACTACAACCGGATTGCACGATTCTTGCTTTACCATATGCTGATTATGGAAAACCAGATATAGATAATATTTATAAATTGGTGAACGATCGATTTGGTATTTCGGTGGATTATTTTATAATAAATGATATTGCTATTGAATTAAATTTATCTGAAATGGATCATAGATTTTATTTTTTACATTTAGATAATCGTATTGTAAGTGAAAAAAAGAAAGAACTTCATCGAGAAAATATTTTTGGAAATAATGAAGTGAAAGAATTGTTTTCAAAAGTGTTCAATCAACTAATTAATTATAAAGTATGATGGGGTAAATATATGGAAAATGTTAAAATTTTAAATGAAGTATTTAAAGAAAAAACAGGAATAGATTTTAATTCCAAAGAGAGTTTGAAAAATGTAAATTTATTTTCTGATAAAATAAATTTACAACCAAGGGATCTTGTGACTGTTTGTATATCCATTGAAAAAATATTTGATATAAAATTTGATGAGAAGGAGTTTTTAGATAGAAAGTTTGATACGTTTAATAAAATAGTGGAATTAATAAAAAAGTATTGTGAAAAAAAAGGAAGGAAGAATAGTAGATGAAAAAAAAGAAAATATCAGATATGATAGAAAATTTATTTATTGTGGCGATATTGTTTTTATCGTTTTTTCCTGTTACATACTATCAAGGAAAGAAATGTGCTTTACTTGCATTAATTAAATTATTTTACGATTTATCTGTTTTATATAAAGTTCTTGTTTGGGTTCAAATTTGTATAATTATTAATTTTAGTATTATGCTACTAGTGCATATATTACAGAAAAAAAACAGTAATATAATATTATGTTTGGGGTGTATAGAATGTGTTTCTGTTGTGGCAATAAATTATTCTATATATAGTGAAAATATTCGGAAAGGGATTGAAGAAACAAATTCGCCAATTTCGTTTTGGACTTTGGTTAGAATATTTTTGATACTTTTACTTTTTATTAATCATACTTCTGGAGACCAGCTATGGAATAAAAAGTAAAATTGAACAAAAGAAAATGGATTAAGAAACCTGTTACAGAATACATAGAAGTGTAATCGTTCAATTTAACTACATTGTTCAGATAAAAATAATATAATCACAATGGAAAATGGACAGGAAATACAGATTTCCAGAATGAAAGCAATGATGATGTATAGATAAAGTTGACAGCCTATTCTCAGGGATTTCATAGTATAATCAAGAGAATAAGGAGGTGCCCAACTATGGCACGGAGTCAATGTAAATACGATCATGAGTACAAAGTGCAGGCGGTTAAGCTTGCAAAGAAATCGACAGTGCTAAAGCCGCTAAGGAGTTAGGGATTCCAGAGGGAACCATTCACACTTGGCTGTCAGCAGTCAGAACTGGCAAACTGAGTTTCTGGAGAAAGCTAGTGCTTTTTTCGCTGCGAGCCGTCGGAAGTCTCTAAAACCGAAAGAATGAAATTTATTGCGATTAAGACTGAAGATGGCACAATCAAGGGAAAATTGTCTTTTTACTGTCGTATGCTACATGTGAGCCGCCAGGGATTTTACAAATATCTATCCGTAAAAGACAGTCCGTGGAAATACTAGACACTTGCAGATGCTATGCTTGAAATCCATGATGAGGATACCTGTAATGACACGTATGGGCGTGTATGTATGTTCCAGGCATTAACATCGAAACAACCAAAAGGCGTTTCCATCCCCAGTGAGCGTACCGTTTACGGGGGTATGGAAAAAATCGGTCTTAGTCATCGTCCAAAACGTAATCCGAAAGGAATTACGAAAGCAGACCGCGAGGCTTGTAAATCCGATGATCTTCTTAAAAGAGATTTCACATCAGAAAAGCCTCTGGAAAATGCGTAACAGATATCACCGAAATCAAAGCGAAAGATGGAAAACTCTACGTTTCAGCAATATTCGATTGTTTTGACTCAGCAGTACTGGGACTGGCAATGGAAACTACAATGAAAGCAACGCTTTGTCAGCATACGGTGGAGAACGCTTTTATGGCACATCCTGACATCCGGGGAGCCATAACCCACTCCGATCATGGCACTCAGTACACGAGTGAGCTTTATCGTAACATCTTGAGAAAATATGACATCATTCAAAGCATGAACAGTGCTGGTGGACGATGCCATGACAATGCCCGTTGTGAGATTATGTGGGCTCGTCTGAAGACGGAACTATTGTATGACCGATGCGACAGTGAAAAAATGACGATATCCGAGCTGAAGTCTTTAATCTGGAGATATTTTATCAGCTATTGGAACAATCGGAGGATTTGTACCACCAACGGTGGTCTTCCTCCTATGATCAAGCAACAGAGATACTATGATTCTCTACGTATAGCAGCATAGTCTATAATGTCCTTGAGAAAAATATGTCAACCAATCTTGACAACATCAAAAGAAATTCCATGAGAAGTTTTCTGATTATATGGGTGGGAAATATAGAAGAGAAAAGTAAAAGGTAAGGCAAGAAAAGAAACAGTTTTAGATTACAGCTGTTTTTTCTTGCCTTTTTTGTTTACTAACATCTGAAGTGCCATAGCTTTGATTATGCAGAGGAAGAAGATACATATTTTATTAGTGAGATACTTGGGGGAGAGAACAATATTTCCGATTTACGGTACGTTTAGGAACAAGAGACATTCTATATAAGTAAAAAGAAGATAATGAAACGAAGAAAGGAGGTCATTAGAATATCAAAGATGAATGGAGTGAAAACGAATGAAAAGCAAGGAAATAAAGCAATATTATCCATTGCTGATTGAATTATTAAAAAGAGATATAAAAGTAAAATACCGGAAATCAGTATTGGGAGTATTGTGGAGTGTATTAAATCCGTTGTTTATGATGGTGATATTATCGGTTGTTTTTTCTACACTCTTTAAAAATAATGTTAAAAATTACCCGACATATATTTTCAGCGGTCAGTTAATCTATAATTTTTTCTCAGAAGCGACAACATCGTCAATGTCGGCGATTGTGGATAATGCGTCATTGATTAAGAAAATATATGTGCCGAAATATCTGTTTGTTCTCGCAAGGATATGTTCAAGCCTGATTAATCTTATGGCGACACTAAGTGCTTTGTTCTGCGTTATGTTAGTTTTAAGAGTCGATTTAAGTTTTAGGCTTTATGAAGGAATTATACCGTTACTCTTATTAACGCTTTTTTCAACAGGTGCAGGTCTGGTATTATCAGCTATCGCAGTTAAATTTAGAGATATGATGCATTTATACTCGGTTTTTTTGACTGCGATTATGTATTTGTGCCCTATTATTTACACCATGTCATTTTTGCCGGAACAAGTACAAAAGATCGTTATGTTGAATCCACTGACACACTTTTTAATAATATTCAGGGAATGTGTATTATATGGAGAGAATATTCCGGTAAAAATTTTTGGTGCCGCTGTTTTAGAGACAGTTATTATGCTGGGAACAGGAATTTATGTTTTTGGTAAAAGACAGGATAAATTTATTATGGATATATAGGAAGTAAAAGAAGGAATGAACATGAAAGAAACGATCGTTGAGGTAAAAGACGTATCAATAAAATTCAATATGTCATCTGAGAAATATGACAGTTTTAAAGAATATGTTATCAAGATGATAAAGCAGCAGGTTACTTATCATTCATTCTGGGCATTGAAGAATGTCAGTTTTGAAGTGAAAAAGGGTGATACGTTAGGACTTATAGGACTGAATGGAAGTGGAAAAAGTACAATATTGAAGATTATTGCAGGAATATTAAGACCAACACAGGGAACGGTCAGAGTGGAAGGAAAGATTGCACCATTAATCGAACTTGGAGCAGGTTTTGATGGTGATCTGACAGGGGAAGAAAATGTCTATTTGAATGGAGCACTGCTTGGATATTCACAAAGTGAGATGAAGAAAAGTTACAGAGATATTGTTGAATTTTCAGAACTGGAAAATTTTATGGATGTTCCTGTAAAAAATTATTCTTCTGGTATGTTATCGAGATTGGCATTTGCAATCGCAACAATTGGAATACCGGATATTTTGATTGTAGATGAGGTCCTGTCTGTTGGGGATTTTAGATTCCAGAAAAAATGTGAAGATAGAATAAAGAAAATGCAGGAAAGTGGGACAACGGTTTTATTTGTGTCACACAGTATTGAACAGGTGAAGAAAATTTGTAATAAAATAGTGTGGCTGGATCATGGAAAAGTGAAAATGTATGGAAATACAAGGAAAGTATGTGAAGAATATGAGAAAATATAAAGGAAGCATTATCGTGGTTATCGTGTGTATAATATTTGCATATTTGTATGCACATGGTGAACAAAAAATAGATATAGAAAAAATGATTGTAAGTTTTTCTATGTGCTTGTATATATATGTGTTTTTTAAATGTCTATACAGGTTGTTTAAGTAAAAGATATTATGGATATTAGGGCGTGTCTGAAAAATTTCTGCAATTTACATGGCACACTTTGCGGAATATTTTCAGATACATGCTGGTTGTGATTGGAAAATTGCAGGCTTATGTGATAAGGTGATAAAAGTAAAAAATGTCAGGGTATTCTTGAATGAAAGGAATCATAGAGTGATTAAAATAGGAATTTGCGATGATGATAAAAATTTCCGGACGTTGCTTGCAGAAGCTATCCGAAGAGAAGATAGTGAAAGCTTTATATATGAGTATTCGACAGGTGAAACATTAATACAGGATGAAGAAAATGATCTGGATTTACTTTTTTTAGATATTCAGTTACCGGGAATTTCCGGGAATAAAGCATCTGAAATAATGAAGAAGAAAAATAAAGATTTAATTCTTGTATTTGTAAGTGGCATATACCTGCCTACACCAGAAAGCTTCTGTGTGCAGCCATACAGATATTTATTAAAACAAAGTAATCCGTCAGAAATTCAAAGAGAACTTGGAACAATACTAACATATACAAAAGAACATAAAGGGAAAAAATACTTTATTGTGGAAGATGATGGTATGTATCAGAAAATAGATATAGATGAAATCCTGTATTTTTCAATTATCAGACGAGGATGTGAAATACATATATTGCAGAATGGTACCGGTAAAATATTAAGAACAAGAAAAAGAATCCAGGAAATAGAAGAAGAATTAAGAAGAGAATATTTTTGCAGAATCCATAAAAGTTTTCTTGTAAACCCAAGGTATATTACAGAAGTGAAAAAGTCAGAAATCAAGATGGATAATAATGAAATCTTGTCTGTATCAAAGGCAAAGAGAAAAACATTTGAAGATATGTTCGCTGAATACCTAAGTTACAGGAAGTAGAGAGTGTGTGAAAAACTGAAAAAACATACTTGACAAATATGACATAGCGGTAATATAATAAAACCAATCCATAAAACCTATCAAAACAATAGGAAATATAAGGATTGGCTTTATTTAGTTTAAAGAACGGAAGGGAGCGTGCAGGATAATGACAAAAGAAAAGCGAATGTGGGGACGAATGCGATGTTGTTGCGCTTGTGCGCATAAAAAATAAAAAAACAAAAACATACTAAACATAGTTGACAGATAGGAAATAAAGTAGTATAGTAAATTCATCAAGAAAACATACCAAAAAAGTAGGAAAGGTAGGAAGCAAAATGTCAAAGATTTATAAAGGAACATTGGGACTGATCGGAAATACACCACTGGTGGAAGTAGTAAACATAGAAAAAGAACTTGGTTTGGAAGCAACACTTCTTGTAAAGCTTGAGTACCTCAATCCGGCAGGAAGCGTCAAAGACAGAATTGCAAAAGCAATGATCGAAGATGCGGAAGAAAAAGGAATCTTAAAAGAAGGTTCTGTGATCATTGAACCAACATCCGGTAATACAGGAATCGGTCTTGCATCCATCGCAGCAGCAAAAGGATACAGGATCATCCTTACAATGCCGGAGACGATGAGTGTGGAAAGAAGAAACATCCTGAAAGCTTACGGTGCAGAGATCGTACTTACCGAAGGAGCAAAAGGAATGAAGGGAGCCATCGCAAAAGCAGATGAGCTTGCAAAAGAGATTCCAAACAGCTTCGTTCCTGGACAGTTTGTAAACCCTGCTAATCCGGCAGCACACAAGAAGACAACAGGTCCTGAGATCTGGAACGATACGGACGGAGCAGTCGATATCGTGATCGCAGGTGTCGGAACAGGCGGAACACTTTCCGGAATCGGTGCTTATTTAAAAGAGCAGAAACCGGAAGTTCAGATCGTAGCTTTGGAACCAGCCTCCTCACCGGTACTTTCAGAAGGAAAAGCAGGTCCACATAAGATCCAGGGAATCGGAGCCGGATTCGTTCCGGAGACACTGGATACAAAGATTTATGATGAAATCTACAAAGCAGAAGCAGACGAAGCATTTGAGACAGCAAAACTTCTTGCTAAGAAAGAAGGAGTTCTGGTAGGTATTTCATCAGGAGCAGCACTTGCAGGAGCTATCGCACTTGCAAAACGTCCGGAGAACAAAGGTAAGACGATCGTAGCATTACTTCCGGATTCCGGTGACAGATATTATTCAACACCATTATTTACAGAATAAAAAGATATAGAATCCGAAACAGAACGGACAGTATCAACAAATAACGATAAAATTATGAAGAAAAAGGAGATCAACCTAATGAGCGAAAAAATCACAAGAGAGAATAGAGAGTTAAAATTTGAAACATTACAGTTACACGTAGGACAGGAAAGTCCGGATCCGGTTACAGATGCAAGAGCAGTGCCGATCTATCAGACATCTTCTTATGTATTCCGCAACAGTGATCATGCAGCAGCACGTTTTGGACTGGCAGATGCAGGTAACATTTACGGACGTCTTACAAACCCTACAGAAGATGTTTTCGAAAAACGTATTGCAGCACTGGAGGGTGGAGTTGCAGCACTGGCAGTAGCATCCGGAGCAGCAGCAGTAACATACACGATCGAGAATCTCGCACAGAACGGAGATCATATCGTAGCAGCTAAGAATATTTACGGTGGATCATTCAACTTGTTAGAGCACACACTTCCACAGTATGGAATCACAACAACGTTTGTTGATATCTTTAACTATGATGAAGTAGAAGCAGCAATTCAGGATAACACAAAGGCACTCTACATTGAGACACTGGGAAATCCAAACTCAGATGTTGTAGATATCGAAAAGATTGCAAACATCGCTCATGCGCATAAAATACCACTCGTTGTAGATAATACATTTGCAACACCTTATCTTGTAAGACCAATCGAGTACGGTGCAGACATCGTTGTTCACTCTGCAACAAAATTCATCGGTGGACACGGAACAACTATCGGTGGTGTCATCGTTGACAGTGGTAAATTCGACTGGGAAGCATCCGGAAAATTCGCTTCTCTTACAGAACCAAACCCAAGCTACCACGGAATCAGCTTTACGAAAGCAGTAGGACCTGCAGCATTTGTTACTAAGATCCGTGCCATCCTTTTAAGAGATACAGGAGCAACAATTTCACCAGTTCATTCTTTCATCTTCTTACAGGGACTCGAGACATTATCATTACGTGTAGAGCGTCACGTTGAGAATGCACTGAAAGTAGTGAAATACCTGAACAACCATCCACAGGTAGAAAAAGTAAATCACCCGGCTGTATCTGATGATCCAAAGCAGCAGGAATTATATAAGAAATATTTCCCAAATGGAGGAGGATCTATCTTCACATTTGAGATCAAAGGTGATGCACAGAAAGCAAAAGATTTCATCGATAATCTGGAACTCTTCTCACTGCTTGCTAACGTTGCAGATGTAAAATCTCTGGTTATCCATCCGGCAACGACAACACACAGCCAGTGCACAGAAGAAGAATTGCTGGATCAGGGAATCAAGCCAAATACAATCCGTCTGTCAATCGGAACAGAGCACATCGATGACATTATCCAGGATCTGGATGAGGCATTCAAAGCCGTAGAATAAGAAATAATGAAGGAGTGTGGAGATATACATGAAACTTTCAATGAAAAGCAGATATGGTCTGAGAGCGTTGATCGACCTGGCCATCAATTCAAAAACTGAACAGGTGGCACTCAACAGCATTGCAGAGCGGAACAAGATATCTCCACAGTATCTGGAACAGGTATTTGCAAGTCTTAGAAAAGCAGGAATTGTAAAGAGTATCAAAGGCTCTCAGGGCGGTTATTTCTTAAGCCGTCCGCCACAGGAGATTACTGTTTCTTCTATTATAGAAGCTTTGGAAGGTGACTATCGCATCGAAGATGAGGAGCTTCCGAAAGAAGGAAAATATACAGGGAGTGTCAATGCAATCCAGAAGCTGGTGATCGACAGGGTAAATGACAGTGTGACCGAGATCCTCCAGTCAGTAACCTTGCATGATCTGGAGAAAGAGTATCAGGAATACATTGATTATGGACAGGATATGTATTATATATAACATCAGTTCACACAAGCGTTGAAAGACTTGCAATTTGTGCTTGCACAAGGATTGCAGGTCTTTCTAACGCTTGGAGGGAGCGCCCGCTTATGAGTAAAAAGTAGCTGAGAAGCAGCGGAAAGCACCGAAGGTGCGGTTTTACGAATGGGCGCGGAGTGAACGTCCGGAGAAAACAACAAAACATACTGTATTAGCGGGAAACCACTGGTACAGTATTCTTTTTTGTGGTAAACTTTTCTAGCATATATTTGAAAGATAAATGTGTTTTAAACACATTTTAGTTCCTTGACAGACAGGGGAAAACGTCATATAATACCAGATAAATAACAAAACCTATCTGGTTAATAGGAATAGCTGTTGCATGAACAGCAATTCACAAAGAGAGGTTAAAAGATATGAAGACAATCACGATAGAAGAGTTATTACAATTAGATCAGAATACAATCACAGTACTGGACGTACGTCCTGCAGATGCATATACCAGAGGCTCTGTACCGGGAGCAGTCAGCATTCCGCTTGCAGAAGTAGAAGAACGTATGGAAGAACTTCCGAAAGAAAAGCCGGTGTATGTATTATGCCATACCGGTGAATGGAGTGTCGATGCTGTTTATGAACTGGAAGCAGCCGGATATGATGCGGCGAATATTGAAGGCGGATATCGTTCCTTTTTGAGAAAGAAACTAAGTGAGTTCGTGCAGGATGAAAATACTACCGGAGAGAAGCAGAAAGAGATTGAACGCAGTATCATCAAGAAATTCCGCAAGGGAATCTGGAGAAAGTTCACGAAAGGAATCAGAGAATACGATCTGATCCAGGACGGAGATAAGATTGCAGTCTGTATTTCCGGTGGAAAAGATTCCATGCTGATGGCAAAGCTTTTTCAGGAACTGTTAAAACATGGCAAAGCGAATTTTGAATTAGTATTTTTGGTAATGAATCCGGGATACAATGAAGATAACTGGAAGATCATCCAGGATAATGCCAAAGTACTTGGAATCCCGCTTACGGTATTTGAGACACAGATATTTGATACGGTAGCAGATATTGACAAGAATCCATGTTACCTTTGCGCGAGAATGAGAAGAGGCTATCTGTACTCTCACGCAAAAGAACTGGGATGCAATAAGATTGCGCTCGGACATCATTTTGACGATGTGATTGAGACGATCCTTATGGGGATGTTCTACGGCGGAAAGGTGGAGACGATGATGCCGAAGCTCCATAGTCAGAATTTCGAGGGTATGGAGCTGATCAGACCAATGTATCTGATCAAGGAAGATGACATTATAGCATGGAGGGATTACAATCAGCTCAACTTCATCCAGTGCGCATGCAGATTCACAGAGAACTGTGTATCCTGTGGTGGCGGAAGAGGTTCCAAACGTGACGAGATGAAGGAGCTGATCAAGGAATTCAGAAAACAGGGAGATATTATCGAAAAGAATATTTTCCGGAGTGTACATAATGTCAACTTAAGAACGATTATCGGATACCACAAAGATGACATGGAATATAATTTCCTGGATGATTACAATGAAAGAGGTAAATAAATAATGAATTACGGATTTGAGACACGATGTATACACGGAAACGGAACAGATGAAAAGACACATTCTTACGGTTCAGTAGCAGTACCGATCTATCAGGCAGCGACATTTGCCCATCCTGGTATTGGACAGTCTACCGGATATGACTATACGAGAGAGAGCAACCCGACAAGAACAGAGCTTGAGCATACGATGTCGGCACTGGAAGGTGCGGTAGATACTGTAGCATGCGCAAACGGTATGGCTGCTGTAGGTCTTTGTCTGGAGTTATTTGACCGCGGGGACCATATCCTTTGTACAGATGATCTGTATGGTGGTTCTGTCAGAATGTTTGAATCTGTCGGCGGGAAGAGAGGGTTGGAGTTCTCTTATGTAGATACTGCAGATGCAGATCTTGTAGAAGCAGGTATCCGGGAGAATACAAAAGCGCTTTATATCGAGACACCAAGTAACCCGACCATGCGTGTCACAGATCTCAGAAAGATGAAAGAAATCGCAGATAAACATGATCTGAAGATTATTGTTGACAATACATTTCTTTCACCATTATTTCAAAGACCGATTGAACTGGGAGCAGATCTGGTCATCCACAGCGGGACAAAATTCCTTGGTGGACATAATGACACACTGGCAGGATTCCTGTGCTCGGCGGATGAAGAGACAGCGAAGAAGATCCGTTATATATATAAGACAGTCGGAAGCTGTCTTGCACCATTTGACAGCTATCTGATCTTGCGTGGAATTAAGACATTGTCTGTAAGATTAAGAGCACAGCAGGATAATGCGATGAAGATTGCGAACTGGTTAAAAGGACATGAAAAAGTAAAACAGGTCTATTATGTAGGATTGAAAGAGCATCCGGGGTATGGAGTAAATGCATCACAGGCAAGCGGATTCGGAAGTATGATTTCTTTCAAAGTAGACAGTGAAGCAACAGCAAGGAAACTCCTGGAAAGTGTGAAACTGATCGCTTATGCAGAAAGTCTCGGAGGCGTAGAGTCACTGATCACTTACCCGATGCTTCAGACACATGGAGATCTGCCGGTAGAAGTAAGAGAGAAGCTTGGAATCACAGAAGATTTCTTAAGATTGTCAGTTGGAATTGAAAATGCAGATGATCTAATCGCAGATCTTGAGCAGGCACTTGCGTAGGAGGATGCACAGATGAAGTTCGATTTTGATAAAGTAGTGGACAGACATGGAACAAAATGCCTGAAATATGATTTCGCAAAAGAAAGAGGGAGAAGTGATGATATGCTTCCGCTCTGGGTGGCAGATATGGATTTTCAGACAGCACCGGGAATCCAGAAAAGCTTAAGTGACGCAGTCGCACACGGAATCTACGGATACAGCGAAGGAAAAGATGATTACTTCCAGGCAGCAGCCGGATGGTATGAGAAGCATTTCGGATGGAAAGTAGAAAAAGAATGGCTGATCAAGACACCGGGCGTGGTGTTCGCACTTGCGATGGCAGTGAAGGCTTACACAAAAGAAGGTGATGCAGTTCTTCTGCAGCAGCCGGTTTACTATCCGTTCAGCGAAGTGATCACAGATAACCACAGAAGGCTGATCAATAGTCCGCTTCAGCAGATAGACGGACATTACGAAATTAATTTCGAAGAATTCGAGCAGAAGATTGTCGAAGAAAATGTAAAATTATTCCTGATGTGCAGTCCGCACAATCCGGTCGGACGTGTGTGGAAGGAGTGGGAACTTCGTAAGATAGGAGACATTTGTCTGAAACATAACGTGCTGGTAGTCAGTGATGAGATCCACAGTGATTTTACATATGGAGAGAATATACATCATGTATTTGCATCCTTAGATGAAAAATACGCTGCAATCACTACAACGTGTACCGCACCAAGTAAGACATTTAACATTGCCGGACTTCAGATTTCCAATATATGGATCTCGAATCCGGAGCTTCGTGCGAGATTCCGGGCGGAAGTGACAGCAGCCGGTTACAGCCAGGTGAATCTGATGGGACTGGTTGCATGTCAGGCAGCTTATGAGACCGGTGAAGAGTGGTTAAAAGAATTGAAAATTTATCTGGAGGGAAATCTGGATTATGTCCGTACATTTTTAAAAGAGAATCTTCCGGAGATCAAACTGACAGAGCCGGAAGGGACTTATCTTTTATGGTTGGATTTTAAGAGTCTCGGCATGAAAGAAGAGCAGTTAAAAGATCTGGTGGAGAACAAAGCAAAACTCTGGCTTGACAGCGGAGCAATGTTTGGACCGGACGGAGAGGGATTTGAGCGTATAAATATTGCATGCCCACGAGAAATTTTAAAGCAGGCATTGACACAACTGGCTGAATCGGTGCATGATAGGTAAGTGAGAATACGTTAAAGAAGGGAATTTGACCGGAATAGATGGTAAAAATGTGCGGATGTTTGATCATTATTACTGCGACCAGGAGTATGAACAGAAAGATATCATCAGAGTGTTGGATCAGCCTACATGTTGTAACCGAATCGTACCGTGGAAGTATTTTAATAAGACGGCACTTAACATGTATTCCCTTGGACCGTACGATGGGCGGGAAGCTGTCATTTTATTTAATGAAAAGACAAGACTTACGGAAGAAGAGACCATCGAATACTTTATTTAGAGGTGAAAGTCGGAAATGAACGAAGAAATCAAAAATGAAATCCAAAAACTGAAAAAGGAAAAAGATGCTGTAATCCTGGCACATTATTATGTAGATGGGGAAGTGCAGGAGATTGCAGACTATGTAGGAGACTCTTATTATCTTGCAGAGATTGCAACCAAAGTTCCGGAGAGCACGATTGTTTTCTGTGGAGTCTCTTTCATGGGAGAAAGTGCGAAGATCCTGAATCCAAAGAAGAGAGTCGTAATGGCAGACGGTCATGCAGACTGTCCTATGGCACACATGGTAGACGTAGATAAGATCAGGGAAGTGAGAAATGAATACCCGGATGTATCTGTAGTCTGTTATGTGAACTCAACCGCAGAGATCAAAGCAGAGTCAGACGTATGTGTAACATCGTCAAATGCACTGAAGATCGTGAAGAATCTTCCGAATAAAGATATCTTCTTTATCCCGGATGAGAACCTTGGTCGTTTCGTGGCAAGCCAGCTTCCAGAGAAGCACTTTATTTTTAATGATGGATTCTGCCATGTACATAAGAGTATTCACAAAGAAGAACTTCAGAAAGCCAAAGAGGCGCATCCGGAAGCACTCGTACTGACACATCCGGAATGTACAGGAGATATTCTGGAATTATCTGATTTTATTGGAAGTACTTCGCAGATTATCGATTATGCTACAAAATCAGAAAATAACACATTTATCATCTGCACAGAGATGGGAGTATTCTATGAATTGCATCAGAAAAATCCGGAGAAGAAATTCTACTCCGTAGGGCACAGACAGTTCTGTCCGAATATGAAGATGGTGCGTCTGGAAGGTGTGAAGGAAGCGCTTGAGACTATGCAGACGGAGGTCAATCTAGATGAAGAGATGCGTCAGAAGGCAGCACTTCCACTGGAGAAGATGCTGAAATTGGCAGCGCGGTAAGCCAGGGGGGACAGGTAAAGTGGCTTTTTTAGTGTCCCGGATGGCTCTAGTAAAAAAAGAAAATAATTAAGAGAAAGACTTCGTATCTGATGTAGGATGCGAAGTCTTTGTTAGTATATCAAAGTATATAAGAAAAGTTGTTAGTGGCAGATTCTGTAGATGAGTTATTAAAACCAATAAAACAATTAAAATGATGGTTTTAGAAGACGAAAAACAATTATTTTAATTGTTTTTTGTTCACAAATAATAGAGGTTGTGATTTAATAAAGAAAAAGACGGGAATCATAAAACCAGAAGGTGAGATTGTGAAAGAAAGACTATTTATAACACCAGAATATACAACAGCAAAGGAAATCAAGAAAATCCGGAAAGCAGAGATAAGATGAAACTGATACTGAAAGATCTGGGACTGCCATTTTACGATCCGATTATGATTATAGAGAAGACAGAAGGACGGATGGCGGAGGATGATTTTTGGATTCGTATAGAGAGGTAAATGAATGATAGAACTTTTTGGGCAGAACATCAGGACAAATAGGCGTCAGTCGTCAAAAGGAAATCAGTTAAAATGGGAGAATGATGGGATCTGGTACAAAGCCGATTATACAGGATATGAAGGACTGGCAGATTATAACTTTAGAGAGGTTGTTTCATAATTTTTTCGGAGAAAGTCTGTATAATGGAGAAGGTTCAGCCCAAAACAATATGTAATGCATTCGATGAACAATTAGATATTTCCGAATCTTTATATAAAATGAATCTAAAGTTTCGTTTTACAAAAAAAGACGTGACAGAATTGCTTGAAAACGCAGAAGGCTATTCAGATGAGATACGAAAACGGGTGGAAACGATTATATTTGCACAAATGCGGAAATATCCTTATTTGTTTTCGAAGACGTAGAGAAGTATAATGGGGAAAGAACGGTAGAAATAAGTAATTGTTAAGGAATAAAGGAGAAGATAAAAATTATGATAAATGAAAGAATCGAAATCTGGAAAAAAGAAGAGTATCATTATCCGGCAGCACATGGCTTTATACCGGTGATGTTCAGCTATATTCATGAGGATGAAAAGAAGCATCCGGCAATGATCATCGCACCGGGCGGCGCATACCGGGAAGTATCCCCATCTGAAGCGCACCTGCCGGCAATGGAATTCTATGGTGCAGGGTACAATGTATTCGTTCTGGAATATACGATTAATCAGTTAGATGAAGCACCGCTGAAGATGCAGCCGTTACACGATATCTCAAGAGCAATCCGCATGATTCGTTCACGTGCAGAGGAATTCCATATCAGACCAGACAGAATCGCAGTCTGCGGATTCTCAGCAGGAGCACATCTGTGTGGAAGCCTTTGTGTACATAATAAAGATGTGGAAGATCCGAAAGAAGCATACCAGAACATATCCAACCGCCCAGATGCGGCGATTCTGTCTTATCCGGTCATCACTTCAGGAAAATATGCACACAGAGATTCATTTGTCGCACTGTTTGGAAAAGAGCCGTCAGAGCAAGAACTGGACTATATGTCGCTGGAAAATCATGTGACAAAAGATACACCGCCATGTTTCCTGTGGCAGACCGTAACAGATCAGACAGTTCCGGTGGAGAACAGTTATCTCTTTGCACAGGCTTGTGCACAGGCTGGTGTACCATTTGCACAGCATGTATTTTCAGAAGGAATCCATGGACTATCTGTGGCAACCGAAGAGTGGTTAGAGCAGAATATAGGACAGGAAGAAGGAAAAAGATATACACAGGAACAGGTGCAGATGCTTGCAGAGGCAATCGAGGCCGGCGAGACTCCATTTCCAAAGGAAAAAGGAGAGGAACTTCTGGTGAAGTTCGGTATCGGACGTAAAAAGCCGGCAAGATGGACGGAAAAGCAGAAAGAGGGAATCCGCAAAACGCTGAAAGAAGTACAGAGCTGGACGCAGCTTGCAGAAGTGTGGATGGAGAAATATCTGAAAGTGGAATAGAGGAGAATAAAGGGTACAGGCATTTCAAAACAGTGTGGCAATCGAATCTATAAACTGGAAATTACTTGTAGTACTAAATTGATAATTGTATAATAGTGAGAAAAGAAGGAACAAGAAAATTGATATAGGATAAGAGATAAAATGGAGTTATACAATGGACGCCCGGAAGACACATCCGGACGAAAAGAAAAAGAAATAAAAGTTTACGATATACTGGACAGTCTGCATATCCCCTACATCAGAGCGGATCACGAAGCAGTCATGACAATGGAAGCCTGTGAAGAGATTGATAAAGCGCTGGGAATGGAGATCTGTAAGAATCTGTTCTTATGTAACCGGAAGAAAACATCATATTATCTACTTTTGATGCCAGGAAACAAAGCGCTCAAGACAAAAGAACTGTCACAGCAGATCCCGACCACGAGATTATCCTTTGCATCGGGAGAAGACATGGAAACATATCTGAATGTAACGCCGGGCTCAGCTACTGTCATGGGACTGATCTTTGATCCGGAGAATAAAGTGCAGCTTCTGGTGGATGAGGAACTTCTGGAACAGGAAGAATTCGGATGTCATCCATGTGTGAACACTTCCAGTATCAAGATGAAGACAGAGGATGTATTTGATAAATTTCTGAAAGAAATCCATCATGATTATATTACGGTGAAGCTTTCGGATGGAAATGAACAGGAGTAATAAAAATGGATAAACAAGAATTGGCACTGGTGGTCATCGACCGCCTGAAAAAAGAATACCCGGATGCGGACTGTACGCTGGATTATGACGATGCGTGGAAACTGCTGGTCAGTGTACGTCTGGCAGCACAGTGCACGGATGCGAGAGTCAATGTAGTAGTAGAAGGCTTATATGCAAAGTACCCGGATGTCAACGCACTGGCAGAAGCAACACCGGAAGAGATTGAAGAAATCGTAAGACCATGTGGACTTGGAAAGAGTAAGGCGAGAGATATCAGTGCCTGTATGCGTATACTCCGTGATGAATATGGTGGAAAAGTTCCGGATGATTTTAATAAATTGTTGAAACTTCCGGGAGTCGGAAGAAAGAGTGCGAACCTGATCATGGGGGATGTGTTCGGCAAACCGGCGATTGTTACGGATACGCATTGCATCAGACTCTGTAACCGGATCGGTCTGGTAGATGGAATCAAGGAACCGAAGAAAGTAGAGATGGAACTTTGGAAGATCATCCCGCCGGAAGAAGGCAGTGATTTCTGCCACAGGCTGGTATATCACGGAAGAGACGTCTGTACAGCGAGGACGAAGCCGCATTGTGAGAAATGCTGTCTGGCAGATATCTGTGGAAAACATATTTAAGTAAACGTATTTATGAAAATAAAGCTTGCGTAAGTAAAATGAAATTCATATAATAGTCTTAGAGACGAGGGAGTAGCATAGGAAATGTGTTACTCTCTTTTTTAGCAGGAAAGGATGGAGGATTATGGCAGACGTAGTAAGTATATTAGACGAATTACAAAACAAAGCATTAAAAGACGAAAAGTTAAAACAACAGCTTCTCGCAACCAGAACAGAAGAAGACCCGCTATCTGCCTTCTGCAAGACCTGCCGGAATCTTGGTTACGAATTGTATGAAATGGAATTAATTGCGGCAGGAGAAGAATTCCATGCCGCAATGAAAAGAAGCACCAATGGTGGAGGGGAAAATTCACCGATGATCAAGGATGAAGATGATTTTTATGAGTTATTCTTTGCAAATCTGGAGGAAATGTAAGATTACCCGAGGATTTTCTTCATATCTTCCTCCACAGTACTGATCTTCTGGATATTATAATTCTCAACCAGTATCTTCCACACATTTTCAGAGACAAATGCCGGAAGCGTTGGACCAAGCAGAATATTTTTTACGCCGAGAGACAATAACGTAAGCAGGATACATACGGCCTTCTGCTCATACCAGGAAAGAACCAGGGTGAGTGGAAGGTCGTTTACGGTGCAGTCAAAGACTTCCGCAAGCGTAAGAGCAACTTTAATGGCGCTATAGGCATCATTACATTGTCCCATATCCAGAATTCTTGGAATACCGTCAATAGAACCAAGATCCAGGTCATTCAACCGGTATTTTCCGCAGGCAAGAGTCAGAATCAAGGTGTCCATAGGTGCAGCTTTGGCGAAATCCGTATAATAGCTGCGTCCTGGAGCGGCACCGTCGCATCCGCCGACCAGAAAGATATGGCGGATCTTGCCGGCCTTTATAAGTTCCACGATATGTCCGGCATTAGAAAGGACAGCATTGTGGGCGAATCCGGTTGTGACTGTAGACCCGCCGTTGATTCCGGTCATCGGATGATCTTCCGGATATCCCTTGCATTCCAGAGCTTTCTCAATAACCGGAGTGAAATCTTTGTCCTCTCCGATATGCACCAGATCCGGATATGACACGATGGAGGTGGTAAATACCCGGTCGCAGTAACTCTGACGGACCGGCATCAGACAGTTGGTAGTAAATAAAATAGGTGCCGGAATGTTGTGAAATTCCGACTGCTGACTCTGCCAGGCAGTTCCAAAGTTTCCTTTTAAATGAGAATATTTCTTTAATTCCGGATATCCATGTGCCGGAAGCATCTCACTGTGGGTGTAGATATTGATTCCTTTTCCTTCTGTCTGCTTTAATAACAGTTCCATATCATGAAGATCATGTCCGCTGACAACGATGAAAGGCCCCTTTTCGATGGTCAGTGGAACTTCTGTCGGTACCGGATTGCCATAAGTGCCGGAGTTTGCATGATCCAGAAGCTCCATGCAGCGAAAATTGATCTCGCCCGTTTTTAATACGAGTGCAAGTAATTCGTCACTGCTCTTTTCCGAAGCAATGGCTTCGAGCCCTTCATAGAAGAAATCAAGGACATTTTTGTCTACATAATCCAACGCATAAGCATGATAGGCATAAGCAGCCATACCGCGCAGCCCGAAAAGGATCAGAGACTTTAAAGACCGGATATCTTCCTGATCTTCCCAGATATGGCGGACATCATAATTCATGATATCCGGATAGATCCGGTCCTTTTCAACATTTACTTCGTGAATAAGTTTGATGATCGTATCATTGAAAAAATTAACATTGGTAATGGTGGTGAATAACCCTTTTAAGATAAGTTCATCCGCATGTTCGAAAGAAGCATCCGGATTCAGGGCAAGCTTTTTACGCACGGCACGTGACAGACCGATCAGTGCACCAGTAAGCTCATCCTGATAATTAGCGGTGTCACTTTTCTTCCCACAGACACCGGCACGCCCTTCACATCCGGAATTATGAGCGGTCTGTTGACACTGGAAACAAAACATTTCTTCCATAATAAATACCTTCCTTGTTATATATTTATGACAGAATTAGTATGTTCCCACTGAATAAAAAATATGCAGGGAAACTATCTCTGCATAGATTTAAAAGAATCGAAAAGTTCCATGTCATCGGCTTTCAACTTGACATTGGTACAATATTTTTTTCCTTCCGGTGTGGTCACATTGATCTCAATGATCGTTCCTTCCACCAACGCATCCTGTGATACTGCGCGTAAAAACATCGGAAATTTTGGGTGGTTGGCACGAAAACGATCCATACCTGATTTTATCTTCTGCATCATGGTGATCTGACGGAAATCCATGTGTTTATCCTCCTTTATTTCAGAAACTGAAACAATTATACTGAAAAAGAATCGGAAAGTCAAAAGGATTTCTCCATGAAAGAGAGGATTGTAAAGATAGGATGAAAGATAGAGACAAATGTGATAAGATAGTAAAACATAGTGGGTGTGGGAAAGTCTGCGGATCAAAAAAGTAATGAGTAGAAAAGAAACGGACAAAAAAAGACAGAATGTAAGGAGTCGGGGCAGAATGAGTAAGGCAATCAAAAAAGCAGAAAAGATACTGAAACAATACTACGGCTATGATCATTTCCGGGAGGGACAGATCCCTGTGATAGAAGCGGTACTGGAAGGCAGGGATGTGCTTGGAATCATGCCGACCGGAGCGGGAAAGTCGGTATGTTATCAGGTGCCGGCACTTATGATGGAAGGAATTACGATTGTGATTTCGCCGCTGATTTCACTTATGAAGGATCAGGTGGGAACGCTGAACCAGATGGGTGTCCATGCAGCTTTCTTAAATAGTTCCCTGACTGCAGGACAGTATTACAAAGCACTGCAGCTTGCAAAGCAGGGAAGATACAAGATCATATACGTGGCACCGGAACGGTTGGAAACCGAGAGCTTTCTGGATTTTGCACTCTCTGAGCAGGTGCAGATATCTTTTGTAGCGGTAGATGAGGCGCACTGCGTATCGCAGTGGGGACAGGATTTCCGTCCGGGTTATCTCAAGATCCTGGATTTTCTGGACCGCCTGCCATACCGCCCGGTGGTCGGTGCATATACGGCGACAGCGACGGCAGAAGTAAGAGAAGACATCCTTGATATCTTAAGGCTTCAGAATCCATATGTGGAAACAACCGGGTTCGATCGTGGAAATCTTTTCTTTGCAGTGAAGAAGCCTGTGGATAAGTATAAGGAACTGGTCAGTTATCTGAAGGAAAAAGGATACGATACATCCGGTGACAGCGGAATTATATATTGCCTGACGAGAAAGAGCGTGGAACAGGTAAGCTTTGATCTGAGAAATGAAGGATTTTCCGTGACCAGATATCATGCCGGACTATCGGATGAGGAACGGAAGGAAAATCAGGAGAATTTTATATACGGAAAGCGGCAGATCATGGTGGCGACAAATGCATTCGGAATGGGAATCGACAAGCCGGATGTACGTTTTGTGATTCATTATAATATGCCGAAAAATATGGAAAGCTATTATCAGGAGGCCGGACGTGCAGGAAGAGACGGGGAGCCGTCAGAATGCATTCTTTATTATGAGCCGAAGGATGTAAGGACGAACCGTCTGTTTATTGAAAATGGAGAAGAGAACAGTGAGTTGGCTGAAGAAACGCGCAAAATCGTAAAAGAACGGGATCTGGACCGTCTGAAACAGATGACATTTTACTGTTTTACATCAGAATGCTTAAGACAATATATCTTGAATTATTTTGGAGAAAAGGGCAGTTCTTATTGCGGAAACTGTCTGAACTGCCAGACACAGTTTGAAGAGGTAGATATCACATTGGAGGCGAATACAATCCTGCGATGTCTGGATGCACTGGACTGGAATTACGGGGCAGCGACGGTGATCGATATTGTGCACGGCGGAAAGAGTCAGAAGATCCTGGGCAAGAATCTGGATAAGAATCCGGAATATGCAGTGTTAAGTGAGCGGACGGTTCCGAGATTACGACAGATATTAAGGGAATTACAGTTCCGTGAATATGTGGAAGAAAAGGGCGAACAATATCCGGTGATCTGTCTGACACCGGAAGGGAAAGCATTTATGAAAACGGAAGAACCGCTGATCATGAAGCTTCCGAAAGAAGAGTCAGAAAAGAAATCTGAATCAAAAGAGAAAAAGAACAGACGCAAAAAAGGCGCAGTGGCAGCGGAACTTTCAGAAAAAGATGCAGAATTATTCGAAAGCTTACGGGAACTCAGACGTGAGATCGCATCGGAAGAAAAGGTACCGCCGTATATGGTATTTGCAGACAAGACGCTTGCCGGTATGTGTGTAATGCGTCCGGCGACACGGGATGAGATGTTGGAAGTATCGGGTGTCGGAGAGCATAAACTGGAAAAGTATGGAGATAGATTCTTAGAAATTCTCAGAAAGGGATAATAGATATGGCAAAAAAGAAAATATATGCAGTAAGAAAAGGACATAAGACAGGATTATTTGAGACCTGGGCAGAGTGTCAGAAAGCGACGTCCGGATACTCCGGAGCAGAGTTCAGAGGCTTCACAGACAGAGAAGAAGCGATGGCATTCTTGCAAATGTCAACTACTGCAAATGTATCTAAGGATAAAGAAAAAGAAGCAGCAGGAATTGTTGAAGTGCCGGAAAATATGGTGATTGCCTATGTGGACGGAAGCTTTGAAAAAAGCATCGGAAGATATGCATTTGGCTGTGTGATCCTGACACCGGCCGGAGAAGAATTCAGAAAATCCGGAAGCGGCTGTGATCCGGAAGGCGTAAAGATCCGGAACGTTGCAGGAGAAATGCTCGGCGCGATGAATGCAGTGCAATGGGCGAAAGAGCATGAGTATCCGGCAGTAGAGATCCGCTATGATTACGAAGGTGTAGAAAAATGGGTGACTGGTGTGTGGCGGGCAAAGACACCGCTTACCAGCAAGTATGCGGCACATATGCAGGAAGCAGCAAAGCAGATAAAGATATCTTTCTGTAAAGTTGCGGCGCATACAGGAAATCATTATAACGAAGAGGCCGATCAGCTTGCGAAAAGTGCGTTGCTTCGTACGGATGAAAATGTGAGTATATAGAGGAAGCAGATGCAGTTTACATGAAGATGTGAACTGCATTTTCAGCAAAAATACATACAGAATTCATAAAGTGTTAATACAATATTGGCATATTCTGGTGTATACTAAATACAAATAATAGATAAAATCAGAATGTAACAGTAGAATGCAGCTGATAAGGAGGAACTCTATGAAAAAAAACGACAGGCGAAAACGAAAACTGCAGGAAGAAGCCTGTGATTATGAAATAGAACGTACACCGACAACCAGATACGAGCCGGATTATGAGGAAGGCCTGACGTCGGCGCAGGCAGAAGAACACAGGCGTGACGGGTGGGGCAACATATCAGTCGATCCTCCGGCGCAGACAACGGAAGAGATCATTAAGGAAAATGTATTTACATATTTTAATCTGATCTTTCTGGTTCTGGCGATTCTTCTGATAATTGTGGGCTCGTTCCGTAACCTGACATTCCTTCCGGTTATCATTTTTAATACACTGATCGGTATCATACAGGAAATCCGTTCCAAAAAGACACTGGAAAAATTAAATATGCTAAATGCACCACATGCAACAGTGGTCAGAGACGGAAAGACTTCACGGGTCAATTCGGAGAGTCTGGTTCTAGATGATATTGTAATCTTTAAAGCAGGAAATCAGGTTTGTGCTGATGCAGAAGTGGTACATGGAAGTGTGCAGGTCAATGAATCTCTTTTGACAGGAGAATCAGATGAGATTACCAAGAATCCGGGAGATCATCTGATGTCGGGAAGTTTTATTGTGGCAGGAGAATGTCATGCAAGACTGGACGCAGTAGGTGTGGATTCCTACATTTCCAAACTGACACTGGAAGCAAAAGCAATGCAGAAGGGTGAGCAGTCAGAAATGATCCGTTCACTTGACAAACTGGTAAAATTTGTCGGCATCGCATTGATCCCGATCGGAATTATACTGTTCGTGCAGAGCTTCTTCTTTAACGGAGATCCATTCCGAAGCAGTATTACTTCTATGGTGGCGGCTGTGATCGGTATGATTCCGGAAGGGTTATACCTTCTTGCGAGTGTAGCAATGGCAGTCAGTGCAATGCGTCTGGCAAAACAGAAGGTTTTACTTCATGATATGAAGAGTATTGAGACCCTCGCAAGAGTGAATGTGCTTTGCGTTGATAAGACCGGAACGATTACAGAGACAAACATGAGTGTAAAAGATGTGGTTCCGACATCCAATTATAAAAAAGATGAAATGCCGGAACTTCCGAAAATGCTTGGTGATTTTGCGAAAGCAATGAGCAGTGATAACATCACTATGGAGGCATTAAAAGAATATTTCAAAGAAGGAACGGGAAAGAAGGCCGAGTCTGTAACTCCGTTTACATCTGCAACCAAATACAGTGGTGTCACATACGAAGAGGAAGTGCGTGTACTTGGAGCACCGGAATTCGTGCTGCGAGATGATTTTGATGAATATAAAGAAGAGATTGAAGTCTATGCCGGAAAAGGAAACCGTGTACTGGTATTCGGTATTTACGATGGAGAACTGGATGGAAAAGCACTGACCGGAAAAGTCACACCGCTTGGTTATGTTCTCCTTGCCAACCCAATCCGGAAAGAAGCACCGGAGACATTTGCTTACTTTGCAGAACAGGGTGTAGAAGTGAAAGTCATATCCGGCGATAATCCCCTGACCGTTTCTGAAGTGGCAAAAGAAGCCGGAATTGCAAATGCAGACCGTTATGTCGATGCGGCGACACTTCACAGTGATGCAGAGATTGCAGATGCGGTTGCCAGTTATACAGTATTCGGACGCGTGACACCGGATCAGAAACGTAAATTCGTACACGCTCTCAAAGATCAGGGAAAGACAGTAGCGATGACCGGAGACGGTGTCAATGATGTACTGGCATTGAAAGATGCCGACTGCAGTGTAGCCATGGCATCCGGAAGTGACGCGGCAGTACAGGCTTCGCAGGTGGTATTACTGGAGTCCAACTTTGCATGTATGCCGTCGGTAGTAATGGAAGGAAGACGGGTGGTTAATAACATCCAGCGTTCAGCCAGTCTGTTCCTGGTGAAGAATATCTTCTCCTTCCTGTTGTCTTTATTCTCCGTAGTGCTGATGATCACCTATCCGATGGAACCATCCCAGATATCGCTGATCAGCATGTTTACGATCGGAGTACCTGGATTCTTCCTGGCGTTCCAGCCGAATAAAGAAAGAATCCAGGGACACTTCCTGAGCAATGTATTCCTGAAGGCATTGCCGGCGGGCCTGACCGATGTACTGATGGTCGGCGCACTGGTCGTATTCGGTAAGTCATTTGATGTAAATACTACAGATATCTCGACAGCAGCAACGATGTTGCTTCTGATCGTAGGATTCATCATCCTGTTCAATATCTGTAAACCGGTCAATATCTTCCGCGGTGTAGTCTGGGGAGGATGCCTGACCGGCTGTATCTTATGTATCATCTTCCTGCCGAAATTATTCGCAATTACGGGAATGTCAACGAAGTGTATCATGTTATTCGTAGTATTCTCGATTGCAACCGAGGCAGTACTGCGATACCTGACACTTCTGGTGAAAGGATTGCAGAAAGGATATCGGAAGATAAGGCATAGAGAAGAAGGGATTTAATTCAGGAAGGCTGTGGATACCCGAACCGGAATAAAGCTTGAAAAGGCGTTCCTGCTCAGGTTCCATCGGCGGGTCAATTCTAAAGGGGCAAAATTC
>OKSA01000843.1_pt1 | contig 29413 bp, 17 predicted proteins | sample 1601181 | NCBI WGS metagenome assembly OKSA01 (sample SAMEA3541538, study PRJEB24748) | human gut metagenome | biome: human gut; feature: human-associated habitat; material: faeces | place: China | collected 2012
GCCCTTGCGGCACACCACGCAGCCCGCCACGCCCACCGCCGCCATGGCGGCCAGCTTGCCGGTGTCCTGCACCTGTTCGGCATAGTAGACGATCAGGCGGCGCTCCCCGTCGCCCAACCGCTGCCCGTCCTTCTCCACGAAGTCGATTAAGGCATTGGCCCGGTCGTTCATGGTGGCGTCCGGGGGCAGGTTGTTAATGATACCGTCAATCATGTTATAATTCTGTTCCTCCAGTTCCTCGATCTTAGCAAGCGGCTTGTATTCTGCCAATTTCACAAGCAGTTCCTTTGCCTGTCTCTCACTGTCCTCGTCTATCCCCTCGTCAATAGATGCCTGTAAGAAAATACTTAGAGGTTTCACATTTCCAGTTCTTATATCATCAGCAATCATTTGTATCTGTGATTCTCTGTCTGATACCGAATCTCTATATCCATATGTATCAATCTCATAAGATAACTGGTCAAGTTCTGCCGCAAGTGTCTGTATCTTCTGCTCTTTTGTCTCCATATCAATCACATCTTTCTCCGGATATGCCGCAATCAGCTTTTTAATTGCGTCCTGCACCTTTGGTGTATCACGAAGCTCCGGTGTATAATTCAGGAAATCCACATCAATTCTCTTGCCGCTTACAATGTCTGCCTGCTCATCTTCCCATTCTTCAGTCCCCTCGATGTGCATATTTACACCAATAGAAGGAATCCCATGCATACGGGAAGGATCAATGGCATTGTAAAGTTTCATAGCTTCCTCTATCGTTTCAATGCCCTCATGGTATTCACCCATATTATGAAATTCCCCACACTCCGCAACGGTAAATGTGATATGGACTGTCTCTGGTTCAATTACAGGCTCTTTTTCCAGTTCAGAAAGCACTTTTTCTTCTGATACAAGTGCGTTTTGTTCCTGCACCACTTCTCTCCCCTGCGTGACAAGCTGATTGTTGATCTGCTCCTGCTGTGCCTTCTCCTGCAGGTAAGTTTCCACCTCCGGAAGATAAGTCTCCAATGTTCCGGTTCTGCTCTCTGTAATCGGGTTAATATCCACCTGAATACCAGCGATATAAATGCTGTCCTCATGTAGCATATTGAAAAGGTCATCTTCTCTGGTTGAGCCTGTGTATTCCACAACTACATCCAAATCCGAATTTTCCTGCTCAATACCTCTGCATCGGCTTCCGGATACCACCACATCAACAATCTGTGCATCCAGTCCATACTCGTCTATCTGCGACTGCACATACGCATATACCGTCTTTTCAATATCATCTGCACTCTGTCCGTCAAGACTATGAAACAATTCTTCCGTCCTTGCCCGGAAATCTGCAACCACATCCGGATTGTTCTCTCTAAATTCTGCCTGCTTTGCTTCCAAATCTGCCTGTTCCACTTCCTCGGCTTTCTCCGAAAGTTCCACAAAATCAACAATCTCTGCTTCGGAACCTGCATACACTTCACCCTGCAAATATTCGTCACGATAATACTGCTCTGTAACCGCTGAAAACCTCGGTTCTTTCAAATCCGCAATTACCATATCCATTGCACGCTGAATCGTAATATCCGGATTGTCATAGACACCGCCATCCAGCAAATGATACTGCTCATCCAGAATGGAATAATCATATCCCTCCTCACATTCGTGCATCAGGATATAACGGTCTGCGATATGAACCGCAAGCTCCGTCTCTATCTCATTTTCCCTGCCCTCCAGTGTCAGCATGAACTTCGGCAGTTCTGTAAATCCAAAAGAATCTACAAAGTGTGCGCTGTTTTCCCCGTTCTCATGTAATACCACAATATCGCTGACCGACAGTGAATGTGCCTTGTAGTCTGCCGGATGGTCAATATTAAGCTTTTTATAGATTGCTTCCAGTGTTTCCGATTGCGTCCGTCCCTGCAATTCTGACAATTCGCCCAAATACACCAGTTTATAATTTTCCGGCAATACCGCATCAAAATTGTCTTTGGTTATTCCCATACGCTTCAGGCTTTCCGTTCCCTCAAAGCGGAACTTGTCCAGTTCGGGATTATCCTTTAACTGGTAAATACCGTATTTATCGGTATTTCCATATAAAAGTAGTGCTTCCCTGTTGGAATTACTCTCTGTAAGTTCTTCCTGCATCATGAGAAGTTTCCGTTCATTCTGCCAGTCCCCTTTTTCTATTCCGCACATTCCATCATGCTCTAAAATCTGTTTTCTATCAGCTACAGTACTCTCGGAACCATCCGTATGCAAAAGATACACAGGCAAGTCATGATCAAATAGTTCCAATGCCCTTTCCTGTGTTAGTGGAAGCATTTCAATCCATGTATAGCCATACTCCTGCATTTCAGATATTCCGACCATGCTATCCGGCAGTGCGTCGATTTCTGCCTGTGCATCAAACATTGCTAATGCAACATCCTGATTTCCATCCACTTCCTGTGCGTAGATATGTTCTGCAAGCTCCCTTGTTTTCTCCACATTACTCAGCTTATAAGCATAATTTACAATCAGATTTCTTTCATCATCGGAAAAGGCAGGCTGTCCATGCTCCAACCGGTTAATGATATGCTCTTCCTGTTGAATGACAGACAATTTCTCCGCATCCGTCAGACCTGCATCAAAATCGTATTCATAATCCCAAAAGTCCGGCATATTTCCGTTTAATTCCTTACTACTGGACGCAAGTAACGTGATTTCCGCTCCCTGTTTTTCCATATATGAAAGGTAATTGCCATCCCATTCTTTTTCATTAAGAGAAGCCATATCTTTGAGCATTTTTCTGACATCATCCCTCAACATATTTGTGATTTTCAAAACCTCCCATTCGCTTTCAAAAATGGAAGCGAACTTAACAACCACATCATCGGCATTGATCGGCTCCATTGCCTTATCATAGACCGCCTTTCTCTCCTTCATATCAATCAGCTCATCTGTATCTGTGTTATAACGCACATCCAGATGATACTCTCCGTACTCTCTGGAATCCTGATTGCCGATTTCCGTTGTCCATGCACCCCTGCTTTCCAAATATGCCTGTATGCTCAACTTGTCATCGTCTGTCATTTCTGACAATGCCTGCATCAGTTCCGGTCTGTCCATGCCATATACATCAAGCAGACTGAACTCTGAAAGGTCAGTATTCTGTATGAGGAGAATACTTTCCTTTGTCTGTTCCTGTGATACTTCCCTGTTCCTTTGTAATTCCTGTAATTGTTCCTCTATCCCGGTAATCAACTCCGAAGCTGTCCTCCGTATCGTATCCATGGAAGCTCTCAGTTCCTTGGTATCTCTGCCACTGCTCCATCCGGCAATATATCCAAAGGAATAATCGGAAGTGTCCACTCCAAAATGCTGACATACTGTATAAGCTATGCTCTCAGCTTCCACTTCTTTGGTATTGCGGTCTTTTTTCATCTGCTCATCCTGCTCCACTTCCTTGCTATGCAGCTTGGAGTGAGCCACCTCATGGATCATGGTCTTTAAGGTCTGGCCCTCGCTCATGTTTTCCTGCACCGCAATCCGCTTTGCTTCCCTGTCATAGTAGCCTTTGGAATCTCCGGCTATCTCCTCAAGTTCAATCGGTACTGGCGAAATGGCTTCTACCGCACGAATCATATCCTGATAGCCTTCCACATCTGAAAGAAGCTCCTTTGCTGTAAGTTCCGGTATCGGCTTTCCGTCCGTCTGAGATAGGTCAAAAACGGATACTGCCCGGAATGCCGGAATTGTTATCTCGACTTCCTCTTTCTGCGGATTTCCGTCTTTATCAAGTAAAAGTTCTTGTGTGACCGGATCAATCTTGTCCCTCTCCTCTTTGATTTTATAAGGTGCAGGTGCAAGGATACGAATACCCTTTTCCCCCTTCTTAACGTGCCTGTCAAAATTCTTCTGCCAAGCCTTGAATCCGGCCACTAACGTAGCGTCTGGCTTTTGCATCGCAATTAACATAGTGTTGTTAAAGCTGTAATTATGGAATTTTGACATGGTATTCAGATAAGTCTTGTACTTCTCGCTTTCAAAAAGCTCCTTGATACCCTGCTCTAGCTTCTCCGTTATTTCCTGTACTTTCTGTTTTTCTGTTTTAGATTCTGCCATAGTATTTCCTCCATCTGCTTTTTTTTGCATGACAAAAGGCAGCCATTATTGACTGCCTTTGCATAATTACGATATTCACTTATATCTTTATTATTACTGCCCTGATTCGTTTTGATTTCTGCAATGTACTCCTGTCTCCTTTCTGCTCCTGTCGCTGTAAATGTATTTTACAAATAAAAAAGACAACCAAGATTTTGTTTCTTAATTGCCTGTTTCTATGCTATTAAATTTTTATTGAAACGATAGCCGACTCCCCAAACAGTCTGTATGTAGATTGGCTTGCTTGGATTATCCTCTATCTTCTCCCGAATATTCCGGATATGGCTCATGACGATGTTGTAATCACCGGAATAGGATTCTTTCCAGACTATATCATAAATCTGTTCCTTGCTGAACACTATTCCCGGATGCTTTGCAAGAAGCTTCAAGATTTCAAACTCGGTATATGTAAGCTCTATCTCCTGATTCTCCCGAATGATCACCCGTTGAACTTCATCAATCATAAGACCTTTGAAATTCAACAGATGCTCATTCATACCTGACATCTGAATGACTTCTTCTTTGGTATTTATCAACGATAATATGTGGCTCATCATATCATCCTCATTATCTTCAAATGTCAGAACTAACATTTTCCCATACACATCACCTGCCTTATTACTTTTATATACTGCCTAAGTTCTGGAAAATTCAAAAGAATGATTCCCATATCCAGCCAAGCAGTATGTTATCTGCTGTTTGTTTTTTCTTATTCATTTTCCCTATATCCTATAACGGAAATTACTTTTTCGTTGCATACGATATATGCTACTTGCTTTCCCTCACTCTTTAATTCTGTGGCACATTCTTTTATGTTTTCAGTAAACCAAGATTGAGAACTACAAGTAACAACAATTTCTTCATTACCCAATTTTGTATTATTAGATATTTCTGATAAGCTATCTAAAAACATTTTTTCTAATTGTTCTAAACTTATCACATTAGCAGGTAAAAAAGAAAAAATATCTAATACTTTATATTTACCCATGTAAGCCACCTATCCCTCAGCTCCGCAAGCATTATTTAATGCTACAGTTTTTAAATACTGACATCTATTGATTTCTTCACAAAACCGCTTCCGCTATTTGCAAGTGTACTTTCAACAGACTCTCTTGTAATGCCATCCAATACCCCAAACGGAACTGGCTTTCCAATCTCCCACTTTGGATCAGCTTTTCTTGCGGCATCCAAGAACGCCTGCCGATATGCACGCTCATACTGCTGCATAGTATATCCTGCCGCCAATCGGTCATTTTTCTGTACCTTGTGATACATATTCGTATACACGTCTGAGCGTTTTGTCGTGTCTCCATTCAGTACGCCGTTTTCACGCAGAAATTCTTTCTTTGTTTGTTCAAACATCTCATCCTTGCTACTCTCAGGAATGGTAATGATACGTTTCCGGCTACCTTCATTTTCTTCTGTCACCAGAAGTCCCGCCAGTCCTGTCGTCGGGTCAATATAATCTCCGTCCTTGTCGTAACTTTTCATCAGATTTTTAATACCTTGAATGTTTCCATACATTGCCCCATTTGCATTTGACATCATCTGTTTTATTGCCGCCTTATATTGCTTGCTGTTCGTATCAATGCCCGCCGCCCTTAACTGTGCCTGTACAGAACTGCTGTTTAACTGCGACAACTGAAAGCTGCCTATAGCACTTGCACCTTTTGTGCTTTTTGTTCCAAACATACTGTGAAATAAAAAACTGTAATCTGTTATTTTCGACATAACCTCATCCTCCTTGAAAAATTTAATATGAAATCCGTTTCACTCTGTTTCTCCTATATCTTATTTCTTCCATAAGTTTCAGGTTAACATCCACAACATTTACTTTACCGTCATTGTTTGCGTTAAATCTATGCCCACACCAATCTTATTTCAATATACCAACTATATATGTCCTTCCCGCCTTGATGAGATTTTCGGCAAACCGCTCTGGTACTTTCTCTGGCTCATACACTTTACCATCACCAATACCTAAACGTTGTTTCGTTTTTTGAATATCATTTATCGCATTGATTTGCTTGATGTTCCATTCTTGATATTTTTTTCCAAATCTACTTTCAACAAACTCATCAAATTCTTCTTGCAGAATAGCTAACTCATCTTCCATTGTTAATCTTCTATAACCATCTTCACCAGAGCTATCTTCTACAAATCTTACTCTACACGACAGATGGTTCCTTTTGCGAACATCCACACAGACAAAACATAGTGCAGACTGTTATCATAATTGACAATACTATCTTTCTCTTTTTCATATACCACTCCTCCAAGCGAAATGTGTTCTTATTTCTCATATCGACCAGATTTCTTCTCTTGCAAATCCACCTTGCACTTATCGACTATTTGTTGCACTAACTGACTATAAAATTACCACTACCCTAAACTCTTTCTCATCACAGTCAAATGCAATTCTGCCATCGTATTTTTCTAACACCGCTTCCGCATTCTTCAAACCAATGCCATGTTACATCAGCACATCCGGCAGACAGCTCTATTTCATTGTTGCAGGAACTGCCCTGCCCGTCCTCTGTGGCTTATTAGGGATAATTTTCTGCTATGCCTTGGCATCAAAGCTACTCTGCATATTATCCACATTTACCGTCTCTTCACTTGCCAGCGGAATCCCTCTCTTTGCATTCCCCCATGCTTCATTGTAGATCATGCACATTTCCGTCTGTCTGGATGCCTCCGCATTGGTTGTATACATCGTCCACCCATTATTGGAATAAGTCGCGACCATCTCCCCATTCTTATCGTAAAACTCTATGTAATCGCTGTTGCCTGACGGCAATTTCTGATATTTCACTTTCCCTTCAAGCAGTGTTGCCACAAAATCTATTGGCTTCAGCACATTCTGTCTGTTCCTTGAAATAGCTTTCAGCCCGGAAGTAATAATCCCTTTTCTGTCTGGGGATACTTCTGATGTGTAGCTTTTCATCAGCCTATTAAATCCTTCGGATTTGTTTTGGAACTGCCCTTTTTCAAAATCCTCATAAGCTTGTTCCCTGATCTGCTTCCGGTATTCTTTATCACTGACACCGCTTTTCTTTTTAGAGAAAATATATTTGTCATTGAAGTCCGGCGGATGGATGCCGCCTATACTGCCTGTTCCAGAAAAGAACCTTTGTTGTAATGAACCATTGGACGAATTAACTTGCATTATACCACCCTCTCCTGTAAATTTCCTAGTCTATTCAATATTTGATACATCTGGCTATTGCCAAACATATAACTTTGCAAAACAAGCGGTCTCTCTGCCCGTCTGTTTTCTCGGTACAGCTTCATATAGGCATCCTTAGCCTGATAAAAGCTGTCCTCCAATTCTTCCATCTCCTCTGTTGGCATTTCAGGAATATTCCCCTGAATGACCTGCCCCTGGGCTGTTATTCTGGCACAGGATTTCTGCCATGCCACTTCCTGCTCAAATTGCATATCCAGCCACTCTATCTCATCTTCTTTTGTCAGCGGTGTCCCATCTACCTTATAATACTGTTCATTTTCATAACGCTGTTCAATTTCAGAATACAGCCTTGCATAACTCAGCCCACAAGCATTCACAACATCCGAATAGCCATACTGCCCTTTTTCTTCCCTGATTTCCTTTAATATTCCAGCTCTCATATCGCTGAGTGATGCCGCCGACTGCACTACTGTATGCTTAATTTTATCCATTAAGATTTCCCTGTTTTTCGATAATTGGGAAACTTCTAAGGAATCCCTATGAAATACTTTCTGGTATTCACTTTGACTTCCCTGAGATTTCAAACATTCTCTATTAGGTTTAAAGCCATCCTGCAAATGTACAGGATAATTGGAAATACTAATTGACATACATTTTTCTCCTCGTATGATTGACCATTTACTAATCCTGCCATTTTAGACAGTCCACTGCAAAGTTGTTTTTATGTAACTGCCTGCTCGAGCAGGTAAGCGTACCGCCCCTTGCCAGGGTAAACTTCTTTTCAGCAAGATTGCTGTTTCTCCCCTCCGTTGCTCCCCTGCAGATATCCGTCCGGCTTGTTGATAAGCGAAGTCAGGTCAATCGTCCTCCCAAAGCAGTCCACGCCTTCAGCTTTATTACTCTTTCAGTAATAATCATTGAAAACTTTTTCATTTTCCTTGATAACTTTATTGAAATTCTGCTTCACGGCAAATTTCTTCGGATTCCAATGGATTACTTGGTTTGATAATGATACACCATTCATTACACTATACCTCACTGCCTGTCGCGGTTTCCGTCATAACATTTGCGTCATAAGCATTGGAAGCCATCGCCATCTGCCTCTTACTGCTCCATGCCTTTGTCAGCCTGCTCCTCTCCAATTCCTGCTTTGCAATCTTTTCTTCCAACGCCTCCTGCTGAAATTCCTTCATCTGCGCCCGCTTTTCCAAATATTCTTCCAGCAGTTCCTTCTGCCTTGCCTTTTTCTGCCGTCCGGCATCAGTGCCCTTTGCGGAGGAACTCCCGGAATAACCGTCATTCTCCTTCATGCCCTGCGTATAGCCGTAACATTTCTCATATGTGTCATCTATATGAGTATACGCAACCACCGGGATATTTCCCCCGAAATCAACAGCCTTGTTCTTCGCCAACGCATCCAGAATCTTCTTCTCATATTCCGGGTCTGACTGCATCCTCTTATAAGCCGCATCCGTTATGTCAATCACCCAATTCATGCCTCTCTGCGAAGGGTGGGTATACAAGCCACTCATCTTTTCATTAAAATACTCCTTGTATTCCTCCAAGGTCATATCTTCCGAGGAAACCTGACTTTTGTCTGTGACCTTTTCCGCAAATCCCGCTTGTTTTTCCTCCTTCCTCAAACCCATGTAACTCTTTGCTGTTTCATAATAACTGCCATAAACTGAACCTACATCCATTACTACATTCTCCTTCCTTTTTCATATTTTTTTATTTTATTTCCTTCTGCTGCAGCATTACTGTGACTTTAAACACATCGTTTTTTATTTTGATATCCATATCTCCAAGATAATGGTCTGCCACATTCTTTACATTTTTTAACCCTATTCCATGCTCCATCAAAATATCCGGCAGATCGCTCTGTTTCGTTGTCATCGGGACGATACCTCCATCTTCCCATATCACTTTTAATCCTCCTTTATCAGCACTTTTTCATAATATCCGATAGTATGCTTGTTGCTGTTCCTTGTTTGTAATTTATACTTTTAAAGGCTACCAAAAACTTCTCTTTAGCCTGCTCCATTATTGATACTGCGGTTTTCTGATATTTTGTATCAAACATTTGAGCCTTATCTTGTGTTTTTACTTCATTTTGAGGGCTATTTCTACGGAAATACCATGAACTGTCTGCGTTTTCAAATGCTTTATTGGTTTGTTGACAGGTAATATATCCTTCTAAATTTGCCAGACGCATTTTAAAGGCTTCGTCCAATCCGGCTAAATCTTCGTCAAGTGTCAATGACTTTTTCCCCGTAAGTTCGTAGGAAACTTCACGATCTCCATTTTCATGTTCTTTTACGATTTCATTATAACGGGTTTCATATGTATCCATTATAGATTTCATCACATCTTCAACATTATAATTCCTGTCTTTTAATGTTAGGCTGCTAATATCCCGCATTGCGGTATAGTGTTCCCAAGCAACCTCATTTGTATTTTGTATTGTCAGTTCCCTGACATTGGTATAATCCGAATCAGGTTCAAATTTGCTTGCCATTTCCCGCAGCATATTTCTTCCTGCATCAGAAATAGAAAGATTTGCCGACTGCTTCACCATCTTTGAGATTGCTTCCCTAACAGTTGCTTCTCCCCGTATATAATTTGTAGTCGTTCCCAAATAATCATAATTATGTCCGACTCCATTAATAGCCATTTCCTAATTCTCCATTGTCATCAATTTTTTATATTGCCGCCCCTGCCCCCTTGCAATAAGTCCGGGCAGTCCGCAAAAGCAAAGGTTTATGCGCCTTGCGGAATATGAACAATTTCTCCTTATGCCTTTATATCAAAACTTGCCCCTGTCGGCGCAGATGTACCAGAAACCGCAGCTAAGAGGTTCTGCTTAACACTTTTTACATCAGTGCCAGTAGCTGATATTGTAAACGTTTCATCTTCTGTCAGCTTCTCCAACTGCGCCTTTTTCTCTGCCCGTCTCTTAGCTGCCTTTTCTTCTGAGATTTTTCTTTCCTCACGCTTTTTCTATAATCTTTCTTTTTGTTTCTTTTCCGCATTCAATGTAGTTGAATTTTGTTTTGAACCACTGGTTCTTGTCATACCTCCGCAAGTAACAGAAGCATTCCCATCGGCATCTATTACAGTTGTAACACCATGTATCACTGCATTATCAGCTTTGGCTTGTGCAAACATTCTATTCTGTCCCGGTACTGCACCAGTTAAATTAAACTCTACTTTCTTGGCAAATTCCGGATCATTTGCCATTTTCTTTAGACATTCGCTAGAAAGATTTATTACCACTTTATTTTCATTTCCACTCATAAGACTGCTACCCGTATTAAAAGTAATCTCCGGGAACTTTTTACACAGTTTCTCATAATATTCCTGCACTTTGTCCTTGCTGTTTGTCTTTACCTCCGTTGCTACATTAGTGTTTCACACTCTTCTACTTCGAGAATTAATTGCTTTTTCATATCCTGTCATAAAACTCGCTATATTAAACAATTCCACCGTGCTTATATTGCTGTTCCCGAAGCTTATCCAACGATTTTGCTCCATCCGGGCTATACAAATCCAATAATTCCAAAAAATTACCAGACTCCTTACACCCATTCAATATCATACGCATACTATCCGCATCTTTACCGAATAACATACCCAACAGACTCATATCATACTGATTTTGACTATCACTTAATACTCCCTGCTGATGTAAATCCTCCATAAAACCATAAGAACGAACCTCGGAACCTATTCGCATCGCCACATTATATAAATCTGGATCAACAGTATGAAGATAATTTAGGTAGCGTGTCTCAATATTTCTATTGGGCGTGCCACTCATCATCCAATTTGCTATATCTTCCAAAGATGCACCTATGGCAGCATCATCAATCAAATGCATCTGCCATCTTCCGCTTTCAGTCTTTGTAAAGGTATATTTTCCATCTTCCGAATACAATGTATTTGACCATGAGTTTTTTGGAGCCGCCTGGTCTCTGACAAGCACTTCAAATGCATCCATTGCAACTCTGTCTGGGATACACTTTTTCTCATCTGTTGGTAATTCCATTTTCCCCAATGCTACTGCAGTTTGCACTAGTTCATAATCCGATATGTTTTCTCCATGATAAAAATAAGAATTTTGTTCTTTCAATTTATCAAATGATGCCGGTAGTTTTACTTCTGCCAACTGTTCTTTGGAAACCTCAGTCCAATCTTCTTTTTTCTTACTACCTGCGGTCTGCATCTGCACTCTCGAACCGTTTGTAATCTTTGTACCATATTTTGCATTTACCATATGTTCTGTTATTGTCACATGTGCAAACTGAAATAAACTCCTTTGGTTTCTTGTATTTCCGTAACCTTCAACTTTCACAGCATATGGAAATGATGACTTCGTATTCAAAACAGAGTAAGTACCTGTATAAAATGTATTTGCCGCTTGTATTCTCATAATATAACCTCCAATCCAAACAGAAACAGCGTCTATTTTCACATTCAATCCCTTGAAACAGACGCCATCCTTAGCTCATAATATTTATCGACATTTATTCATTTTTCTTTACAGAATGGAACGAAACCTGAAATTTGGGCGTGCCTCTTACTATATCTGTAACCCTATAAGTTTTCGATACTCCTTTGCATTTTCACAATCTGATACAATTCCTGATTGCGCATCCAAGCAAAACGGTAACATCTGCCAATCCTCATTGCCACATGCTCCTACCAATAACAATTGTCTGCCATAAATGATCTCCATCTTTGCACGATAAAGGGCAGCCACTACGGACTGCCCTTACATAAACTGCTATAACACTTTTCAATATTCCCAACCCGAATAGTGCTGACAGGTTGGGAATAAAGTTGGGAATAAAACTTTTTTATAAAATCTGATCTTTCCCCTTTGCCTTATCCACTGCATCCCTTCCTGCAGGTGTCCCGGACACCCTTGCCTTCATTGCTGCGAGTTTTTCTTGCAATGAAGTCCGTTCTGCAGGTCGGTCTGCAAGTCTGCGTTCTCCTTCTGGTGCTGCTTTTTCCAAATTGCTCTGCTTGATTGGCATATCCGCAACCACTTCCTCCCGGTTATCCACTTTTTTCACATCTTCATGTGGTTTTTCTGGTTCCGTGGCTTCGTCATCCATGCCAATCGCATCATCGCCCTTTTCATCCATGTTAAGCAAGGCATTAAGTTCTGCAAGACGTTCCAGTTTCTCGGAAAGCTCCGCTTCCTGCGGAAACGGCTTGTCTACTTCTGCTTTTGCTGTTTCAAGCTGATGTTCCACATTGGAAAGTTTCGTCTGTGCTTCCTCAAGCTGTATTGGCATGGCTTCCAGTGCATTGTTGATACGGGTGATATTGCCGAGCGGATCAGTGCCGACTTCCATCGGATGGCTCATGGCTCCTTTGACATTCATCACAAACTTATTGTTAAAAGAATCAAAAGTTACATTCAGCTTAAATCCAAGATATTCCCCTACATCCGCACTAGCATTGATGCCTTTGATTTCCTTACACATGGCTATGATCGCAGTTCCAGCTTCCTTCTTATCGGTGTATGGCTTTCCGCCCACCTGCATAAAGAACTGCTCCTTATCCTCCGGCTTATTTTTCGCATATTTTTCCATATCAGCAGTAAAGCCTTCGATACGCTCCTTGAAAATGGCGATCTGATGCGGATAATGTTGTGTGATGTTATCCTCCAGCCTGTACTTCTGACTGGTATGGTTTGCCTTCATCAGTTTCAGCTTTGATACCTGAATATCGAGATCCATTTTTTCTTTTATGTAGGGATTACCTGTGGCAAGTGCCTTGACTTCTGCATAGGAAAGTGCCGCTTCGTCCACATCCTCACAGCTTCGCACCGGGGATTTGCTGGTCATGATCTGTCCGATGAATTTCTGTTTATTCTCGATGAGCTGCCACGAATAACTGTCAAACGTACCTTCCGTAACATAACGAAATATCTTGACCTTATCATTCTGGTTGCCCTGTCGTAAAATACGACCTTCCTGCTGTTCAATATCAGAAGGACGCCAAGGCACATCCAGATGATGCAGTGCAATCAATCTGTCCTGCACATTCGTACCGGCTCCCATTTTTGCTGTGGAACCTAATAAAAAACGAACCTGTCCGCTTCTTACTTTTGCAAACAGCTCCGCTTTTCTGAGTTCTGTATTGGCATCATGGATAAATGCTATCTCATTCTCCGGCACTCCTTTTTCCATGAGCTTATTTTTTATATCCTCATACACATTGAAAGTGCCATCGCCCTTCGGTGTCGATAGATCACAGAAAATCAACTGTGCTGACTTCTGCTCTTTGGTATTCTCCCATATCTCATAGGCTTTCTCCACACAAGTTGCCGCTTTGGAATTTTCCTCATCCGGCAGCATATCGTTGAGCAGCCTCTGGTCAAGTGCCAGCTTTCTTCCGTCATTGGTAATCTTTAGCATATTGTCCTCGTATGGCTGTACCTGCCTGTCCCGGACTGCTTCGGCACGTTCCGCTAGAGACGCTACCATGTCTTTCTGGAACTCGCTCGGCTTTAGAACCACATTTTCATATTCTGCTTCCGGCACAGGAAGTTTTAACATATCCGGTGTCTGAATGTCCGCACTCTCCTTGAAAAGTGCAATCAGCTCCGGCAGATTGAAAAACTTCGCAAATCTTGTCTTTGCCCGGTATCCGGTTCCTTCCGGTGCAAGCTCTATGGCTGTCTGTGTTTCCCCGAAAGAAGCCGCCCATGCGTCAAAATGTCCCAGTCCCAGCTTTTGGAGCGTTCCATATTGAAGATATCGCATATTCGTGTAAAGCTCCGTCATGCTGTTAGAGATCGGTGTTCCGGTTGCAAACGTAACTCCCTTTCCACCTGTGATTTCATCAAGATACTGGCACTTGGCAAACATATCGGAGGACTTCTGCGCTTCTGTCTGTGCAATACCAGCTACATTCCTCATTTTGGTATAAAGGAACAGGTTCTTGTAATTGTGGCTCTCATCCACAAACAGCCTGTCTACCCCCAACTGCTCAAAGGTTACGACATTATCTTTCCGGCTCTGGTCATTTAACTTGTCAAGCCGCACCTGCAATGCTTTCCTTGATTTTTCCATCTGCTTAATGGTATAACGCTCCCCGTTGTCTCTTTTTGCCTGATCAATAGCAAGCTCAATCTCATCAATCTGTTTTTCGATTGTGGCTGCCTGTCTTTTCTGTGATAACGGGATTTTTTCAAACTGACTGTGCCCGATGATAACGGCATCATAATCGCCTGTGGCAATACGGGAACAGAATTTCTTACGGTTGGCGGGTTCAAAATCCTTTTTCGTTGCCGCAAGGATATTTGCTCCGGGATATAACCGTAAAAAATCACTTGCCCATTGTTCAGTCAGGTGGTTCGGCACAACAAATAATGACTTCTGGCATAGTCCCAGACGCTTGCTTTCCATTGCCGCCGCTGTCATTTCAAAGGTCTTTCCGGCACCAACGCAGTGTGCAAGCAGAGTATTATCTCCATACAGTACATGAGCAACCGCATTTTTCTGATGCGGCTTTAATTCAATATCCGGTGTCATGCCCGGAAATTTTAGATGCGAACCGTCATATTCTCTTGGTCTGGTGGAATTGAAAAGCTCATTATATTTTGCCACAAGTGTCTGCCTGCGTTCCGGATCACGGAATACCCAGTCCTTAAATGCCTCCCTTATTGCTTCCTGCTTCTGGCTTGCAATCATGGTTTCCTTTTTATTGAGGACTCTCTTTTCCTTTCCATCCTCCTCAATCGTGTCATATACTCTCGTATCTTTGAGGTTCAGGGAATCTTCCAGTATCTTATAGGCATTTACCCGGCTTGTACCGTATGTCATGTTGACAAGCGTATTGCCATAGTCCGCATTTTTACCCTTTACATTCCACTCTCCGGTTACACCCGAAAACTGCACACCTATCGTATCCCTGCGGAATAAATGTTCCGGTGTCTGGAAAATATCACGCATAAAATCATTGATATACTTTGGATCAATCCATGTGGCACCGATACGCACCTCAATTTCCGATGCGTCCAGCTCTCTCGGCTGTACCTGCGTAAGAGCCTGTACATTTGGGGCATATTCCGGATGATTTTCCGCATAAGTGGCTGCTATGGCAAGTTTCTCACGCACATTGCCACTTAGATACTGGTCTGCTGTCTCCCAGACATCGGTAAGCGGGTTCTGAAAAATGACACCACGAAGCTCCTCAGTAAGTGTATCTTTATCTTTTCCGGTAAGCTCTCCCATATAATCAAGGTCGATTTTGGCTTTCTCTGCTAAAGATACTGCCAGCGCTTCACTTGCGGTATCCACACTTGTGACAACCTCTGCCCTTTTAATGGTACGCTTCGTGAACATATCCGCCTTGCCTTTAAAATTGCCCTCATCATCAAGTTTTTCCAAAGAACACAACAGGCAATAACTGCTGTCCTGATTAAAGGCTCTCTTATTCGTCTGTGAATTGATCAGACCATATTTCTTAGAGAAATTATCATACAGGCTGTTAAGCTCTGCCTGCTTTTCCTTGATTGCCGCATCTGAATATTCCTCAAGCTGCATATCAATCAGCTCCTGTGTACAGTTACGGATTGCCACCATGCCCTTGATACGCTCTTTTGCGGTGTCCGATACTTCCACAGGCTTCATCACAGAGTTTTCACGGTAATATACCTCGTTATCGACTACGGTATAGCTGAAATTCTTAACGGACGGATCAGCCGGAATACTCTGCCTGCTCATGTCATCCGCAAGCTCCTCATCCAGATCAATCGTATCAATCTGTCCTGTAATATTTTCAAGTGCTTTTGCTAACTGCTCCGCAAAAGGTCTGCTGTCATCTGCCCTGCAGGTGCTTTCCATGCCATAAGGACCGGATACCATTTCCATCTTTCCTACGATCTGCTCCGGGTGCTCTGCAAAGTAAGCGTTCATTGCAATGCCATCTGCATCCTCTCCCAGATGTACCCAGTCCGGCTCACGCTCCACCATGCGGTCACGCTTCTGGAAAAATAAAATATCCGAAGTCACTTCTGTTCCTGCATTTGCCTTAAATGCGGTGTTCGGAAGTCTGACTGCACCAAGCAGGTCTGCTCTTTGTGCAAGGTATCTTCTGACTTCCGGACTTGCCTTGTCCATGGTTCCCTTGCTTGTGATAAAAGCAACCACACCACCGGGACGCACTTTATCCAACGTCTTTGCAAAGAAATAATCGTGTATCAGGAAATTATTTTTATCATACTGCTTATCTGCCACCTTATACTGACCAAAAGGCACATTTCCGATTGCCACATCAAAGAAATCATTCGGATAATCAGTCTTTTCAAAGCCTTTGATCTGCACATCTGCCTGCGGATAAAGCTGCCTTGCAATCCGTCCGGTGATACTGTCAAGCTCCACTCCGTACAGCCTGCTTTCTTTCATGGAATCCGGCATCATACCGAAAAAGTTGCCGATGCCCATGGAAGGCTCCAGTATATTCCCTTTGGAAAATCCCATTTTCTCCAATGTTTCGTACATCTGGCGGATAATGACCGGACTTGTGTAATGGGCATTCAAGGTACTCTCCCTTGCCATGCGGTACTCCTCCGGCGATAACAGTTCCTTTAACTGGTGATATTCTGCTGACCAGTTTGATTTGCTCTCGTCAAACGCATCGGCAAGACCACCCCAGCCGACATACTGGGATAAAATCTGCTGTTCTTCCGGTGTAGCATATCTGTTTTCACCTTCGATCTGCTCCAACAACTTAATTGCCGCAACATTTCTCTGGAATTTTTCTTTTGGAGAGCCTTCACCCAAGCGGTCATCGCTGATATGGAAATTGACAGCGTTGCTTTTATCCGGTGCAGCCACAGATCTTTCCTGTACAGTCTTATTCTCCTCTACCGAAGGTGTAAGCGGCTCCCAATCTCCGGTAAGCACCTGCGACAGCATATCTTCAGTCTCTTGCTCTGCTTTTCCATTCTCCAGACGCTCACGGGCAGCCTGCGTGTCTATGTTGTCCAGTTCATCTTCGGTCTGTTCCCTTTCATCAGAGAACTCCGTCTCTGCTTCCCTGCCACTTTCTGCAAGCTCATTCCCCCAGTCCATTGCTTCCTGCAAAGTCGAAAATGTCTCCAATGCCGGACGGGTGGTGTCTGCCGTATCATAAATAGCATATCCGTCCACTTCCTTATCAATCCAAAGAAATACTCCCTCTGATAAGGTGGCACTCCACTGTGTCGGATTTCCATATTCATCATCTGCATCATGTACCACATGCCATGATAATTTCTGCGATTTCTCTTGTGAAAATTCTTGTTGTGGCTCAGTTTCATCCGGCTCAGCGATACCATCCGTCCCATCAAAGCGTGAAAACACTTCTGCTTCGTGCCTGTCAATATCTTCCTCTGCCAAAGCATTGATATAATCATCTTCTACCTCGCCACGCTCCGGCTTATGGTCGTATTCAAAGGATTTCCCATTGACCTGTGCATAATAAAAACTGCTGTCCTCAATGTCATTTCCAAGCAGATATTTCTCTTTTTCACTGCCCCACTCATCAACCAGAACACACTCATATCCATCAATCGTGACCTTTTCCTGTGCTTCCTTTTCTTTTTCCCACAATACATTGATATATCTTCTTGCCTGATTGGTAAATCCGTCCAATACTGCCGGATGTGAACTTAAAATCAGATCATTATTCTGCCACTCATTTTCCGCAACAATGCCTTTTGCCCATTCCTTATTGTTCTGCGAAAACCGCCCATCATAATCAAAATGCGTGACGGTATTTGCAAGAACAAATTCCACACAGTCAATGCCATATTTATCTATGATTTCATCTGCGGTATTCCTCGGAAGCACAAAACCATTGAATTTCTCGGCAATCAAGGCTTCAATGTCCTTCTTACATTCAAGTCGCTGTCCATGCTCCAGACGGGAAAGCTCTCGCTGTCTTGCTTTCTCTGCCTGTTCTTCCTTGTATGCCTTGTAGTTTTCTTTCCCCTGTGGAGATAAATATTTATCCTCATGGATCAGCTCACGTAGCCTTTTCTCGACTACATTCCAGTTCAGAAGCACTTTTGCATACGGATTGCCATAACTTCCCTTTTCCAGCCGGATACCTTTTCCGTCATGTTCATTATGGGAATCATCATTGCCCGGCAGTCCACCGGAACCGCCACCGATGCCATATTCCTTTTTCAGAAAAGCAACCGTCTCCTTCTGATCATGCCCTTCCATGAAATACTCATAGATGCGGAAAGCTCCATGCTCATAGCCGCTTCCCCTGCCTAGTGCATAGTCAATCTCATCCTGTGTAATAAAATCTTCCTGTGCTACTTCCACAGTATCCGGTAATGGAAACTCCAGCCTTTCTCTGTCAAGGTCTGCTATCTCCGATAACAGATATTCAGGTGACTTCACATACCGCCATTTAAGTTCTGATTCTCCAGATGCAAGTCGCTCTGCCGCATCCTCCAAGACATTTTTAAGCTGTTCCCTGCCCTCATGGGTGGAAAGAAGCTCCATGAGTTTAGCTTCACTTTCCGGATAATTTCCTGCTTTTAAGCCAAGCTCCTCCGGCATTTCATCTATGCCATCCCGTAGAAAGAAATAGATCTGGTTGGCAACACGATTTCTCTCCTGTGTATCTACAAGAAATGCTTCACTGTCACTCATATATGTTCCGTTTTCGATCATGGAACGGATATGGCTCTCCACATCTTCCCAGTTCATGGTAACGATTGGTGTTTCCCTTGCCTGTGTTCCATAGCCGACACTCATACCATGCTCATCAAACCACACCGACACCGGATTTCCATTGATTTCAAAGCCTTTTCCGGTCTGTCCGTACTCATTTTTCAGAAAATCTACCATCTGCTCGGCATTTCTGCCCTCGGTATACTTTGCAAAAATTCGCTTTCTGCTGTGCTGTTTTCCTCCGCCACTGCGAAGAATGGTTTCAAGCTCATTCTGCGGCAAAGAAAAAGCAGCGGGCATGGTATATTTCATACTTGCTTCCGCTGCTGCGACTGTTCCGACCTGCTCCTCAAAAGAAGGAAACAGGCTAAGTTGTGTAAATGTGGGTTCCGGTGTGTCTCCCCGGAGCGGTGTATCTGTTACAGGCTGTATACCAGCTCGCTCAATACCACTTCCTCGGCTCTGCTCTGAATGTTGTTCATCTTTGCTACCCAGAGCATCTGATCGGCTTCCTTGAGCTGTTCGGTCACTCCCTCTGTTGCCGCCATCTGGCTTATCAGCTTCTCCATTCTCTCCTCTGCCTGCTTCTGGATCGTCAGCAGGTGTTCTTTCAATGTCCCTTTCAGAAGAAACGCTGAGTACACGCCCCTGTGGTTCTCCTTCAGATAAGTCTCCCTCATCATTCCGTACTTCGTTACCGTTCCCTCCGGCTGAATGTCCGCCTGTAATGTCGGGATCAGATAATCCCCGTTCTTTTCGTATGTCAGATTCATTGCTATTGCCCCTTTCTACGCTATTTTGATTGTTGTCAATATATTCCTCATGTCCGCTCTTACTTTCACGCTTTAACGCATTGTAGTCTATTTTAGAAGTATTTGCAAGTCCTTTCTGCGTTAAATTTTGTGATTGTTCCTGTTCGTGGCTCCTGTTATATGCCCTTATGGTTCTTCCAATCTCTAAAAGTACCGGTTTTGCAAGCTCATTGGCTGCATCACCAAGTACTGCAAGGGTATCCATGGAATTAAATTCGTGAATAAAATCAAAAGCAAACTCCGAACCATACTCCTGCATATCTGCACCGCAGGCAGATAAAAGTGTAAAGGAAATGCTGTCCGATAATGTCTCCCTCAAGCGGATACCGACATTCTGCTCGTCCAGTCCCTCTAAAAAACTGTCCTCGATCATGTACTGCAGATCCGGCAGCAATTCCTCATAATAATCTGCCGCAATCCTCTCAGCTATCTCCATAAGTCTTTCTTCAAACAGCTTCTTATCATCGGTAGCACCATAAGTCTGCTCCAGACACTTAATTACATCTTCCTTATGTTCCCCATGTAATTCCCAGAGTTCCGGATACCGTCCGATTCTTCTTGCCGCATGGACATCTGAAACATCAAATACATATTTCAGACGCTTGCCATGTGCATCATCCTCGTCCAAAAGTGCGATACCTTTTGCACCTTTATTTACCCAGCAGTGCATACGCTCATTCCACAGCTCTATGGAAGCACACGCTGTTGCGTCCGGTCTTTGTGCATAGATTAAAAGCTGTTCCCGGAACGGATACTTGTATAATCTCGCCGCTGTAGTAAGGTATTTCATCCATTCCTCACGATTTTTGACAACCTCGGCTGCTGTCTCTTTTGCCAGAGCCGATATAAAATCATATTTTCTCACGCAGTTCTCCTTCCTGTCATAGATACGACAAAAAGGCAGCCACATACACTACATGACTGCCTTTCCTTTATTTCCCGTTACATTCCTATTCTGTTGTACCAAAGCTGAAAGTCTTACTCTCAGCCGTTTTCTTAGGCGTAAACCTTGCCTTAATTTCCGCAACCCTCCCCTCTAATGCCTGAAACATAGCATCCACCTGTTCCTGTGTATACTCGTAGGAACCTCGATTTGCAAGATTCTCCAGCCTGCCAATGGCATCAACCGCCTTATTCATGCGGTACTCGCCAATACGGATAAACTTCTCCGCCTTTGTCTCATTTTCCTTTGCTGCAGGTTCGCCCTGCATTTCCTCTGCTGTCATTGTTACATTTGTTTCTTCCATGTGATTTTCCTCCATTTTTGATAAAAAAAAGAGCGTACAGGTTTTCCCATACGCTCTGACGCTGTGTTGTTAAATTTTATTCATTACAGATAACTATCATATTCTGTCCGATATTATTTTTGATTCACTCATAACAATATTTCTCGATTCTGAGATAATCTTCCGATTTATAACCTTCACATCACTTGATGTAATTTCATAAAATTTTCCACTTCTATTTCCTGCCAACTTATTTCCTATAAATCTAATACAATATTGCGGAGTTACCGGGAAAATCATTTCAGCTTTAAATGTTCCTTCCATTCTCATTACTACACATGGTTTTGTAGATGTTATAAATGAAGTTCCCTCTTCAGCCTTTAATAAATCAATAACATAATTTTGTTTAATTGAATCCATATGCTTCTGGAGTCTTTTTTTGTCACCTCGTGCAGCATCTAACAATGCCCCATAAAAATACGATTCAGGTGCTAATAGTCCCTCATTTTTCATTTTATCTAATTCAGAATCTTCATATCCCATAGATGAAAACATATCCCTAAAAATCCCCAGCGTCGGCTTAATATATTCTTCTATAACCCCCTCTAGCCTAAGATATTGGACAATAAAAAACTCTAACATATCATCTTGATGTACTAAAGCAAAATCATCACCCGAATTTCTTTGAATTTCAATTTCCGACTTTATTACATTCCACTTAGGTTCTAATTCATTTGCAAAGTAGTTTTCTTCAATAATTTTTCCTACTTTACCAAACAAATATGTACCTAAATCATTTTTGAAAGCATCAACTGTAACATTGTTTCCATCAGAATCCTTAATTATCCATGAATCCATGCGTTCACGACAATACATAAATTTGCTATAATCTTTTATTTCAATAACTGGATAATTAGGGGCACTATCTTCAGCATAAGTATCCTCGCACTTAATACTATATGGACTATTAGATAAAAATTCTTCAATTTCATTTTGAAGCTTATATGCCAACCCTGGCATATTTTCAATATCTAAATAGTAAAAATTCTCTTCCATGAAAAATGAATGTTCCTGAGTTATCTTGTCAACGTCCTTGTAACTCTTGCTTTGTCCTTCACTATACAATTTATCTTTATAAAAGACGTAAAAACTATGTTTCGTTCCCGGAATCTTCCATGAAGCATAGTATGTCGCCGGTACTTTATGCGCTTTCATCAAATCACTCCTATACAATTTTTCATCTATACATTGCTTTATAAATTATACCATAGCAATAACCTCTTTCCTACCCCTGCTTTCCCTTCGTCGGTGGAAATTCCATCTTAAATTTATACTGGAATCCCTTGATTTCTTTACCGTCCTTCGTGTAGGAAAACTCCTCTATACTCTCTGGAATCAAATAAGCATCATAGCTGCCTTTCTTGCCCTTCAAACCTTTTACAAGTATCTTCTTCCCTTGAAGCAGGCTCTTGACCTGTGCATCTGAAAGTGTAACTCCCAGTGCCTTACCAACATTCATACCACATTTCCCGGTACAATACGCTCCGAATTTTCCCTTGACTACATCAGCACCACACTTCGGGCATTTGCCTAGCACTTCCTGCCCACCCTTGCCTGTGCCAAACATGGCTTTATGTTCATCACTAACGCTGTGATAGGTCTTTACAAGATCAGTTACCATTGCTTCAATACCTGACATAAACTGTTCTGCAGCAACTTCTCCTTTGGATACAAGAGTAAGCTCATTCTCCCAGTCTGCGGTCAGCTTCGGAGATTTTACTACATCCGGAAGTATCGTGATCAGCTTCATTCCGTCCTCTGTCGGGATCATCTGCTTTTTCTCACGCTTTACAAATCCATCTTTTACCAGCTTTTCTATGATATCTGCTCTGGTGGCAGGTGTACCAAGTCCTTTCCTCTCCACCTCATCCCCCATATCTTCTGCTCCGGCTCGCTCCATGGCAGAAAGCAGGCTGTCCTCTGTATAATGCTTCGGTGGCTGTGTGAAATGCTCGGAAACCTTTGTCTGCTCCACTGCAATCGTCATGCCCTCACAAAGCTCCGGCAGCTTCTTTTCTTCCTCGGTATCTGATTTATCTTCTGCGGTCTTATAGGAATTTTTGAAGAAATCCTCAAATTCCTTCCATCCATTTTTCCACACTTCCTTGCCGGATACCTTAAATACAGTATTGTTGCAGGTAATCACTGCCTTTGTGGAATTATAAATGTGCTTCTCCCCGGTCGCACACAGCAGACGGTTTGCACAAAGGGAAAGTATCTTCATCTCACTCTCCGGAATCGCCTTTAAGTCCTGCTTGATGATCTCCATGGTCGGAATGATTGCATGATGGTCTGTCACTTTTTTGCTGTTCAAAATCCTTTTTATATCCGGATTGAACATGACATTCTGCTCAAACAACAGAGAATTGAAAATCGCTTCAATCACATTTTTTGCAGTACCTTCCATGTCATCGGAAAGATACTGGCTGTCCGTTCTCGGATAAGTGACAAGTTTCTTTTCATAGAGACTCTGGGTATATTCCAATGTCTGCTTGGCAGTAAAGCCAAACAGACGGTTTGCATCCCTCTGGAGTGTGGTAAGATCATAGAGCTTCGGTGGTGCTACCCACTTTTCTTCCTTTACCACGGAAGTGACAAGAGCCTGTCCGTTTTCACAGGCTCCTGCAATCCTCTCTGCTTCCGTTTTATCACTGATATGCTCTGATACCGCATCCAGACCATTTCCCATGATGTGAGCCATATAATAGGCTTCTTTCTTGAAATTCATGATTTTACTTTCACGATCCACCAGCATGGCAAGTGTCGGTGTCTGCACTCTGCCAACCTTCAATGCCTTACCGCCATATAATACCGTAAAAAGTCTTGTTCCATTGATACCCACAAGCCAGTCTGCTTCCTGCCTGCATAATGCTGAATGATACAAGTTATCATAGTCGCTGCCTGGGCGAAGATTATGGAAGCCGTCACGGATAGCACTCTCCTCCATAGAAGAAATCCATAAACGCTTCATCGGTTTTCTGCATCCTGCCATGTTGTAGGTCAGGCGGAAGATCAGCTCACCCTCCCTTCCGGCATCAGTAGCACATACAACGGCATCTACCCTGTCATCATGCATGAGCTTTTTCAAAATCTGATACTGTGCTTTTGTATCACTTTTCACTTCATGCTGCCATTCCTGCGGAATGATCGGAAGGCTCTCATAGCTCCATTTCTTCCATGCTTCCTCATAGCTTTCCGGCTGTGCCAGTTCTACCAGATGTCCCACACACCATGATACCAGATACTCATTGCCTTCCAAATATCCGTCCTTACGCTGTGTGGCACCAAGAACTGCCGCAATGCTCTGTGCCACACTCGGCTTTTCTGCAATAACAAGCTCCATCTCTATTCCTCCCCATTTTCTTCATCATTATTGTTGTTGTTATCTTCATTGTCATATTCCGTATTGTCCTCTGATTCTGCATCGCTCACAGTATCATCTCCACCATTTAGGAAAGCTTCGTCAGAATCCTGCTCGGCTTCGTCCTCGTCCTCATAATCATAGTCCTCATCAAGTTCGTCCTCATCTTCATCCTCATCAATAAAGTTTTCCTTTTTCTTCTTGGACTTCACAACATATACCACTCCGATCACAGCTACCGCAGCAATTCCCATTAAAATATATGTAAAGCCGGAACCATCTGCTTTTGCGGTATTCTCTTTCGGCTCACTTGTATCCTCCGTGCTATCTTCGGTGCTGTCCTCAACACTTTCTGCTCCCTGTGTTTTATCTCCTGTGGTATCAGCATTATTGTTTGATAATGCGCTGTCTTTGGTAGGGATTGCAGATTCCAAAGCCGCAGAGTTTTTCGGAAGTATCTCGCTGTTATCCGTTGTGGTATTCAGCAGGTCGTTTTCACTGACTTCTGTAAGGAAATACACCTTTTCATCTTCCCCATCACGATCAATCACAAGATAAAATACCTTTTCTGATGCAGTCTGGATTGTGTAAAATTCCTTGCCTTTTTCTGTGGTCTGGCTGTCACTGCTCTGGTCTGCATCCTTAGAAATATCTCCCGTACTTGGAGATTGCTTTGCTGTTGCGGAACTGCTTGAAGTTGTTCCACTGCCTGTCTGGGAAACTGTATTTCCATTCCCATCCGTTTTCGTATGCTCTGTGACTTGTGCGGTTGCAGAGCTTGGCTTGGTTGCAGACGCATCCACCGGAAGCTGCTGTGCCGGATCTTTTTCACTGCTGTCCTTATTCTCCGGATCGGTGTAATACGGATTGGCTGTTTTATAGATTTCAGAGGTATTTCCTGCATTATCCATGGCAGAAATCGTGAAATACTGATACCCTGCATCGAACTGTTGCAGACGGATATTCAAGGCTCCATTCGTATGCTCTGTAAACTCATAGCCATTGACATAGATTGCCTTGATACCGGAATCCGTATCATGTGCCTGAATACTCAATAGACCATCGCTGACTGCCGCATTTAAGGTAGGCTTGGTAAAATCAAAGCACTTGATGTAGCGATTTTTCTCGTAGGTCTTGCCCTTCTGGTCTGTGACCTGCACATAAATGGTGCTGTTTTCGGAAATCTCTATGTACATATCCTCGGTAATGTCTGTCCAGCTTCCATTCTGCCCGACTTTTGCCTTTACTGTCTGAATGGTAAAATTGCCGGATACAATAGTATCCACCACCTTGACTGTTACTTTCGTGGTATCGTTATGCCACCCAGAAGGTGTATTGATTGTAATTTTCACACTCGGATTGATATAGGCACATTCCTTGTAATCCTTTGCACACACCTCACAATCTTCATCTACTGCATACTGACTGCATTTTTCCTTGCAGGTGCATTTTGCGGCAGGCTGTGTCTCCTCAGTTGTGCCTTCTGTGGAATTTTCTGTTGTATTCTCCGTGGACTGCTCTGTATGATTTTCTCCACTACCGGAACTGTCCTTGTTATCAGTGCCGAACGCTGTGCTTTCTGCACTGCCTTCCTCTGCCGCACTCTCTGTTTTCTGCTCTGCAGTATCCTCCGCATGAACCTCTATCGTATTTGTCCTGTTGGCAAAAAATGCCCCAATCGGCATACAAAAAAGTATTGCCGACAGCATAAGGGACACTACCGCCCTAGCCGATAATTTCCTGTTTTTCATTGATTGAAACCTCCTTTTCCTGTTCCCGTTTCTGTAATAAATTTCTGACTTCATCCTCACTGAGCTTGTTTAACATCTGCAAACGCTCCGATGAGATTTTATATTTTCGTATGATCTTCATGGCTTCGGCATCCTCCGCCATCTGTTTCTGTTCTGCAAGGTCTTTTTCCTTTGCCTGTAGCTGTGCTATCTGCTCTCTGACCTTTTTAAGCTGTGAATTGATTCGTTCTACTGACAAAAATAATTCCTCCCTTCGCTAATTCAATCTTCCAAAACCATAGAAATGGCTCTGCCAGTAAGAAGTATTGATTGATGTGTACTGAATTGGATCACCGCAATGCACCATCGTACCGTTTCCACAGTAGATACCAACGTGTGTAACCGGACGTCCTGCATTATAGGTTCCTGTAAAAAATATAATGTCCCCTGCCTTTGCATCTGCCGCTGATACCAGAGTACACTGGTCATAAATGCCCTGTGCTGTGGTCCTTGGCAGGTTATGTACGCCACTGTTTGAAAATACCCAGCATACAAAACCGGAACAGTCAAAACTAGCCGGAGCTGTGCCGCCAAAAGTATATGGCATTCCCAGATACCTGTTTGCTTCACGCATAAGCGTCTGTACGGTTGCATCATCATAGGATTCCGGCGGTATCACATTGCCGGTTCCTCCTCCGGTGCCGCCCGGTGTTTCTCCATAAATGGTCTGCTCTCCTGCTTCAAAATAAAATAACGGGTTATAATACTCCCCGTTATACAGACATTCGATATGAAGGTGGCTTCCGGTACTGCTTCCTGTATTTCCGCTTTTGCCTATATTGTCACCTTTTTTTACACTCTGCCCTGCGGACACATTTAAGCTGTCCATGTGGGCATATTTTGTGGTATATCCCTTACTGTCCGTAATCACCACATAATTTCCATAATAGGAATCGTAAGTTGCTTCTGTTACCGTTCCATCATGTGCCGCATATACAAACGTTCCTGTCGGCACCGCTATATCCACACCCCTGTGAAGCTCCTCGGCTCCGGTGTTTGGATTTTTCCGGTAGCCATAATAACTGCTGATATAGTAATACCAGTAATAATCAACCGGAGAAGCAAAGACCTGTAAGCCGCCTTTTGTCTCCGTATAGGCTCCAAAAATTTCCGTCTGTTCGCTGTCCATGCGTCCGGCAACAATGCTCTCAAGCGGTGTAACGGTAAGTGTGACACGAAGGATTGTGACAGTATATTCTTCTTCCTCCTCATACTCATATTCCTCGGTACTGGTAGTTCCGTCCGGATTTGTTACTATTCTGGTTCCGGTCTTTGTGACTGTCCTTGTCCGTGTTTCCTCTACTTCCTCGGTAGTGAGTGAATACATGGCATCAAATAATTCCTGAATCTCACTCTCTATTCCTGCGGCAGTAAATTCCGTATGGACTGCGGAAAGATAACTGATCAGTGTGTACGGATCATGCCCGATTGCACCAAGGTTATAATCGTATTCATCATATCCCGGATAATCAGTTTCAATCCGGTCAATCTTATTTTGCAGTTCCATTTCCTTTTCTGTAAAAGATAAATCTGCTGCATCAATCTCTGCCGGAAGGCTAAGATATGTGCTTGCCATCGTTGTTGTCACAGTTCCGGTAAACATGGAACCGCAGCTTGATAGTGCCGACATGATCATAATGAGCAGAAGTGCAAAAATACCCACTGTGATAATCAGTGTTTTATTTTTCGTGGCAATTTCCTGTAACTTCTTTGCAATCCCGGTTACAGCATTGGCTGTCTTTGTAAATGTTTCCTTTGCAGTCTTGGCTTCTGCTCCTACCCGCCTTGCCTTGGCATACTCACGCTTGATGCGCTGTTTCTGTAGCTGCCTTTGCAACTGCTTCTTTGGACTGTTGCCCTTTAGATGTGGATTTTCACTGATGAATTTCTCATACTCCAGCTTCATATCCGCTGTAACCTGTTTTTTGTGCAATCGCTCTAAGCGGTCACGCTTTCTCTGTGCCTTGCTCTTGCGGTGATACTTCATATAGTGGTAAATATCCTCGGCTCGCTGTTCCGTCTTGTGTGCGCCCTCCACAGCAGAATTATCCTTTTCTGTCTCTGCAATCTTGCGATGCACAAAATACATATTTTCGGTCTGGAGCTTGTGAACCGCAGTTTTTCCCAGTCCATCCGGTTTAAATGGCTTCTCCACATCCACCGGAACCACAACATACTTTGCTTTTCCGGTCTGTTCATCAAAGACACGCTTCATCTCATACTGCCGCTTTGTCGGCATCTTGTCCTTTGCTTTCTGCAACTTTCGGCGGTTCTTTTCCGACTTATCAAAAGCCTTCTGTACTTTTTGGTCTGTAAATTCGTCCGCCTGCCCCTGCGAAAATGTGGCGTCCTTTGTCTGAAGATCTCCATAATCGGACTGCTTTGCATTTTCTGACTTTGCACGCTCTCTGTGTGCGTGTTCTCTCTGCACACGCCTTTTGTGATATTTTCCTTTTTCCTCAGACCGTTGGTAGGTATTTCTAACGTGGTAATTGTCCTGAAAACTGTCTGCGTCCTCTGTATGGAAATTTGTAGCATTACCGTTTTCCTCATTGATAAAGCTGTTTTCCTTTAAGAATGTCTTTTCCGCTTCGGCTTCCGACTTCTGGACATTGTGACCAGAAGTGTCCTGTTGTTGCTGTCGGTAATATTTTTTCTTATTATTTCTGTCTACATAAACTGTTGCCGTCATGCCTATTAATCCTGATATATCATCAGTGATGTTTTCAGAACTGTAAAGATATGTTTCACCATCATACGGATTTATGACCTCGCACTCTGCTTTATATGGATGACGATTATTAATAGTCATGTTATAATTCATTGTAACATTAGTAATTGTTCCGCTTAGTTTATCTCCTGATTTCTTTAGGATTTTTATACGACGCCCAATTATGATGTTTATTATAAGAAATACTGCTCCGATTACGGCAAATGAACCGCCAATTCCTAAAAATATATACTCAAATACTTTTGAATCTGTTCTTACATCTGAAGGATCATCAGGATCGTAATACACTTCAATTTCTTTGCCCTCATACATGCTTGAATTATATTCATTAATATTTTTTTCTAAGACCTCGCCGTCAACTGTATATTCAATCCAAACATCATAATGGGTATGATTTTTACCATTTCTTCTGTAACTGTCTGCACTTATATTTA
>OKSA01000853.1_pt1 | contig 29286 bp, 26 predicted proteins | sample 1601181 | NCBI WGS metagenome assembly OKSA01 (sample SAMEA3541538, study PRJEB24748) | human gut metagenome | biome: human gut; feature: human-associated habitat; material: faeces | place: China | collected 2012
TTTCCAAGAATTTGTCGTAAAAATGTGGTCAAATCAAGAAAATCGAGTGCGAAAGCAAGTGAAAAATCCCTGTGAAGCTGAGAGATACGCCATGCACAGCTCGGGAAAGAATTCCCTCGCTGCCGGGCTGTCGCCCTATAAAATAGCAAAAATGGACGCCTTTGCAAGTAAACTTGCAGGGCGTTTATTTTCACCATTTTGCATTGCTCGTAGCGTTCACAAAATTTTCACAAAATAATTAGCACTCACCTATTGACAGTGCTAATAACAAGTGTTATATTACAACTAGAACAAAGGAAGGGGAACAAAAAGAGATGATAAAGATTCCACCGACCGGTGTTTGAGATGACAACAACACTTCCGAATAAATCCGAATGTGCTAAATAAATTAATAAATGTCTTTTGAAAGGAGATATGACTTATGTTAATGCCTAGTATTTTTGGAGAGAACTTATTGGATGATTTCTTTGGAGAACCATTTGGAGGATATGATTACAGTGAATCCGGACTTATGACAACGGATGTAAAAGATACCGATAAAGGCTATGAAGTAACGATGAACATGCCTGGAGTTAAAAAAGAAGATGTAAAAGCAGAACTGAAAGATGGTTATCTGACAGTCAGTGCTGAGACGAACACGAAGAAAGATGAAAAAGCTGAAGATGGCAAGTACATCCGCCGTGAACGTTACAGTGGATCCTGCAGCAGAAGCTTTTATGTAGGCGACGGTGTCAAACAGGAAGACATCAAAGCCAAATTTGAAGACGGTACATTGAAACTGTTCGTACCGAAAGAAGCAGCAAAACCTGCTGTAGAACAGAAGAAATACATTTCCATTGAGGGATAATCAGAATGCGGATTGTAAGCGTCCGGTTACAAGGCTGCCAGATGAGGCAGCCGCTTAAAAAGAAAGTTAGCTAAATTCAGATAGATTTATAAGGAGGAACGACTTATGTTAATGCCTAGTATTTTTAATGATAACTTATTTGATGATTTCTTTGATTTTCCATTTTATGATGATAAAGCAGATCGTAAGATCCAGAGAAAACTGTATGGACATCATGCAGGCAATCTGATGAAGACAGATATCAAAGAGAAAAAAGATGGTTATGAACTGGAGATCGATCTTCCGGGATTCAAGAAAGATGAAGTTACAGCAGAACTGAATGACGGATATCTGACAGTCAGCGCTGCCAAAGGACTGGATCAGGATGAGCAGGAGAAAGAAACTGGTAAGTACATCCGTCGTGAACGTTACGCAGGAGCCTGCCAGAGAAGTTATTATGTAGGTGAAGATATCACGGAAGAAGATATCAAGGCTGAGTTTAAGCATGGTATCCTGAAACTCTTTGTCCCGAAGAAAGAAGTAAAACCAGCAGTAGAAGAGAAGAAATATATCAGTATCGAAGGATAATGACAACACGTTAAAAACTTTCAAATACACCATATGATGAGGGTAGCATACAGGAGCAAAATCCTGTATGCTGCCCTTTTTGCCATCTATATAAATGGAAATTTGAGAAAGTCTGGATAGTATAATGAAGTTAGGATTTGATCTGTATTTTGAGATGTGGAAAAAGGGAGAAATATCCATCAGAAAAGCTGTGTAGTAGTGGTGAATCGAAAAATAAAATCTGAGAGAGTTTTCGAATGTGGGAATCGGAGAATTACAGATAATGAAAAATCAACCATGAGAAAGGGAATGTTTAGTGTTATGGCATGGACATTCCCTTTTCTGGACATAAGGATAATAAGAGGAACATCTTGTTGGCATCGGCAAGCTGTATTATAGAAAAAGCCCTGCTTTATGCAAGGCTTTTGAAGTATGAGAAAGATTTTCATTTACCAGATTCCAAGCACATGCTGCATGGAAAGACTGGCGATCGTGATACCGATCCAACAGCAGAAACCAAGAGCGAGTGGCTTGCCGCCGGTTTTGATCAGCTTGATGATATTTGTATTCAGACCGACTGCACTCATGGCGAGGACGATGAAGAACTTGCTGAGTGTCTTCAGCGGAGTAAATACATCTGCGGATACGCCGGCTGAAGTTGCGATCGTTGTGATCACGGAAGCGAGAACAAAGTAGAGGATGAACATCGGGAAAATCTTTTTAAATTCCACTTTCTTTCCTTCGGCTTTGGAGCTGCGTGTCCGGATAAATGCGAGAACCAGTGTGATCGGGATGATCGCGAGCGTTCTGGTAAGTTTGACCGTAACTGCCTTATCCAGTGTGGCAGAACCGAGGGCGTAGAGCGAATCCCAGGTGGAAGCTGCTGCAGTTACGGAAGAGGTATCGTTGATCGCAGTTCCGGCAAAGATACCGAAGGCTTCCCCGCTTTTGGTTGAAAATCCAAGCAGTGCACCAAGTGACGGGAAGAACAGTGCGGCGAGCATGTTGAAAAAGAAGATAACAGAGATTGCCTGTGCAACTTCTTCATCATCCGCATCAATGACCGGTGCTGTTGCGGCAATTGCAGAGCCTCCGCAGATGGAAGATCCGACACCGACCAGTGTGGAAATATTTCTCGGTACATGCATAACTTTATGTAACAGATATGCAATGATCAGGGACGTTGAAATCGTTGTTACGATAATTGGCAGTGACTGTTTTCCGGTTTCCAGAATCACGGAGAGATTCAGTCCGAAACCGAGAAGGATTACAGCGTACTGAAGAACCTTCTTTGACACAAAAGTAATACCGTCCTGAAACATGGATTTGTCTTTTAATAATAAAGTAATGATCATTCCGGCAAGGATACCGAATACCGGTCCGCCGATGATTGGAAATGTCTGTCCGAGGAACCAGCATGGAACGGCGATGACCAGACAAAGTAAGATGCCTTTCCAACATTTTGTTATAAAATTCATAGAAATACCCCTTTCAAGTGAAATAAATAAGTTACTCTCATATAACAGTGCCTATCATAACACAAAAATACAATAAAATTAAATTATATATATTTATAAAACAATAAAAATATATTATGATAGATGGAAAGAAGTTAAGAAAAATTTATTTCAGTGAGGAGAGAAACGAATGCAGGATTTTCGCATGGATACATTTTTAACGGTATGCAAGTATATGAATTACACCAAAGCGGCGAAAGAGCTGAATCTGACGCAACCGGCAGTTTCCCAGCATATTCATTTTCTGGAGCAGACCTACGGAGTGGAGCTTTTTGCACATAATGGGAAAAGAATGGAGCTTACAAGAGCAGGCGAGATCTTAAAAAGGTCAGCACTTACGATGAAGCATGACGAATTTCACATGCAGGAAAAAATGAGACATGCGGCAGGAGACGTGCAGAATTATGCTTTTGGTGCAACACTTTCCGTGGCAGAATTTATGATAACGGAGGATTTAGAACGGTTTATCCTAAATCATCCGGAGAGTCATATCCGGGTGGAGGTGGCAAATACAAAGGAGCTGCTTATGAAACTTGATGCAGGGGAACTGGATTTTGCAATCATCGAGGGAGAATTTCCAAAAGATGAATATGAGTATCTTCTTTATAGTCAGGAAGAATATGTGGCAGCAGGAAATAAAAAAATTGCGGAAAGATTCAGGGGAGCATCGATAAAAGATTTATTTACGGAACGGATCATTCTGCGGGAACCAGGCTCGGGAACCAGAGAAATTCTGGAAAATGAGCTGAAAAGGAGAGGACTTCAGGTATCTGACTTTGCCAACCTGACAGAGATCGGAAACATCGGAGTAATCCAGAAAATGCTCCAGGCAGGACTTGGGGTAACTTTTTTCTATCAGGCGACCATAAAAGGAAAAGAAGAGCTGCAGGTGATTCGGTTAAATGATTTTAAACTCAGGCATGATATCATGTTCATTTACCGGAAGAACAGTATTTTTGAAAAAGATTACCGGCAGATTTATGAAGAATTCCGTGAAAACGGGAAAATGGATAAAGAAGGGAAATTCCAAAAGTAATTTGAGAATAAGGTGGAAATAACGAAAGATTCCCGATATAATAACAATATAAGATTTTGGGGATAAGGAGGTAAAGTGTGATAAAACGGGGAATCCGGACATTGCACAAAAGAAAGTGATGCATACACTGAAAAAATTTGTAAAATATTATGCGCCGTACAGGACAGTATTCTTTCTGGATCTGATTTGTGCGGCGATCATCAGTCTGGTGGATCTTGCATTTCCACAGATTTTAAGATCACTGACAAAGACTTTATTTACAGAGGATCCGTCACAGATCCTTGGAGCACTTCTGCCGATCGGACTGGCTTTGCTTGTGATGTATATCATACAGACATTTTGTAAATATTATGTCAGTTATCAGGGCCATATGATGGGGGCACATATGGAACGGGATATGCGCCAGAAGTTATTTGATCATTATGAGAGACTTTCTTTTTCTTATTATGACCAGAATAATTCCGGACAGATGATGAGTAAGCTGGTTTCGGATCTGTTTGATATTTCCGAGTTTGCGCACCATGGACCGGAGAATTTATTTATATCCGTAATTAAAATCGTTGGTTCGTTTACATTTTTGTTTCTTATTAACTGGAGACTGGCGATTCCGCTGCTTGTGATGGTTGTATTTATGCTGATCTTTTCTTATAAGCAGAACCGTCAGATGCAGGAGACTTTTATGGACAACCGGAGAAAGATCGGGGATGTCAATTCCAGTCTGCAGGATACGCTTGCGGGAATCCGTGTGGTGCAGTCTTTTGCAAATGAAAAGATTGAACGGGAGAAATTCGAGAAAAGCAATGAAGGATTTCTGGTATCCAAGGATGCAAACTATCATTGTATGGGAAGCTTTATGAGCGGCAATCTTTTCTTCCAGGGAATGATGTATCTGATCACATTAGTGTTCGGCGGATGGCTGATCGCACATGGGAAAATGGAAGCTGCCGATCTTGCCATGTATGCGCTTTACATCGGAATTTTTATCAGCCCGATCCAGATTCTTGTGGAGCTTACCGAGATGATGCAGAAAGGTCTTTCCGGTTTCCGGCGCTTTCTGGATGTTGTGGAGACGGAGCCGGAGATTGTAAATGCACCGGATGCGGAGCCACTTGAAAATGTAAAGGGTGAAGTGGAATATAAAAATGTTTCTTTCCATTATAGCGATGATGATACGCCGGTACTGGATCGGGTATCTTTTAAGATCCCGGCTGGCAGATCCATTGCCCTTGTGGGACCGTCGGGAAGTGGAAAGACGACGATCTGTTCCCTGCTTCCAAGATTTTATGATGTGACCGGAGGTGTGATCACGATCGACGGGCAGGATGTAAGAAAGCTGACACTGGAAAGCCTGAGAAGCCAGATCGGACTGGTACAGCAGGATGTCTATCTGTTCTGTGGATCGATCAGGGAAAATATTGCTTATGGAAAACCGGGGGCATCGATGGAAGAAATTATCGATGCGGCGAAGAAGGCAAATATCCATGAATTTATTATGTCCCTGCCGGATGGATATGACAGCTTTGTAGGAGAACGAGGAACCCGTCTGTCGGGTGGACAGAAGCAGAGGATTTCGATTGCAAGAGTATTTCTTAAGAATCCGCCGATATTGATTCTGGACGAGGCGACCAGTGCGCTTGACAATGAGAGTGAGCGCTGGATCCAGCAGAGCCTGGAAGAGCTTGCGAAGAACCGGACCACGATCACGATCGCACACCGGCTTTCTACGATCCGCAATGCGGATGAGATTCTTGTGGTTGCAAATAATGGAATCGCTGAACGGGGAAATCATGATGAATTGCTTGAGCAGGGTGGAATTTATGCGCATTATTATGAGATGTCATAATAGTAAGTGAGAAAATCAAAATAAGTAAACAAAAAAGCTTCTTTTCAGAAAAACAGGAGGGCCGTTTCTGAAAAAGAAGCTTTTTATATCGTAAAATTGTAAGCAGTGTGTGCTGGTCTATATTTGCAAAACATTACACAGCTTAATCACACATATGGCAGGCTGCGCATGCAGACGGTGTCGTTGCGCATCCGCCGAGAGCTGTCTCCCGAAGCTCTGCCGGAAGACGCTTTCCTACAGTGTACACCGCTTCCAGCATTTCATCGAATGGAATCAGCTGGCGTACTCCGGAAAGGGCGATCTCTGCAGCGATCGTTGCATTTGCCACACCGGCAGCATTACGGTTCTGGCAAGGATATTCGACCAGCCCGCCGACCGGATCGCAGACCAGACCGAGCATATTCATAAGAACAGTGGATGCTGCGGCAAGGGATTGTTCCGGGGATCCGCCCATCAGTTCAACGGTTGCAGATGCCGCCATTGCAGATGCGATTCCGACTTCTGCCTGACATCCACCGACTGCTCCGGCGACAGTTGCATTGCGCATAGCAAGATAACCGATCGCGCTGGCATTATAAAGTCCCTGCTTGATCTGTTCATCGGAAAGATCATAGGTTTCCTGGAGGGCAAGCAGAAGTCCCGGAACGATACCGGCAGATCCGGCAGTCGGGGAAGCTACGATCACACCCATGGAAGCATTGGTTTCCAGAGTTGCCATCGCGTAAATGACAGCTCTTTCCAGAAGATCTCCGCAAAGACCTTTTCCGGTATCTTTGTGATCTGAGATTTTTTTTGCTTCGCCACCGATCAGTCCACCCATGGATTTGACCGGGGTATGGATCGGAGTAGAAGCGGCTGATTTCATGATCTCAAGAACACGATCCATTTTGCGGTCTGTCTCTTCCGGATCCTGTTCTCCCTCTGTGAGCTCTCTCTGAAGCATCACAGCAGAAATTGAAAGGCCTTGTTCCTGACAGACTTTTAATAATTCTTTTGCATTTCTAAAATCCATAATCTGTATTCTCCTTCCAATTACATCTGAACAACCATAACGTTGTATATATTTTTGTTTCTTCTGATTGTATCTGCGATATCTTCCGGTACCAGATCATCGGATTCTACGATGGTATAAGCGGTATTTCCTTTGGATTCGCGGAACAGACGCATGAATGCGATATTGATTCCAAGCTCACTGAGGCATTTGGTAATGTAAGCAACAACGCCCGGTGCATCTTTCTGGACGACGACGATCGAGCTGTATTCTCCGGTAAAATCAACCTCCACACCATTGATCCGGCACAGGCGGGCTTTTCCGCCACCGAGAGATTCTCCGCGGATCGTCATCTCCTGCCCTTCTTCATTTACCATCAGGATATCGACGGTATTCGGGTGTACGTCGGTTTCTACGTTGTTCGGAATGAAAGAATATTCGATTCCGTTGTCTGTCGCGATCTGGAAGGAATCGCGGATGCGCACGTCATCGGTGGCAAATCCCATAATACCGCCGAGAAGAGCACGGTCCGTACCATGACCATGATAGGTTTTGGCAAAAGATCCATAAAGGGTAAATTCTACTTTTTTAAGAGAACCGGTGAGAAGCTTTCTTGCAAGCAGAGCGATTCTGGCAGCTCCAGCAGTATGGGAGCTGGATGGTCCGATCATATTCGGTCCCATGACATCAAAAACACTGATAAAGGACATAGTAAACCTCCTGTAAAATAATTGTTTTACGTAAGTAAAAAGGATTGACGTCTTATTAGTTATATTGTACCATCAACTTACGAGTGAAACAAATTCATAGATTTTATGAAGACGTTGAAAAATTTTCATAATGGAGTCAGAAGATGGAATTACGTCAATTACAGACTTTTATACAGATCGCGCAGATGCAGAGCTTTTCCAGAACGGCAGAGATGCTGGGGTATTCGCAGTCGGCAGTGACGGTTCAGATCCGCCAGCTGGAAAACGAACTTGGGAAAAGGCTGTTCGACAGGACAGGAAAGAAAGTGGTGCTTACCCCGCAGGGGGAAGAATTTCTGGAGCATGCCAACCGGATCCTTTATGATGTTCATCAGGCGAAAGCATCCATGAATGATACGGATGAATTGAAAAACCCACTTCACATTGGGACGATCGAGTCTCTGTGTACGGTGAAATTTCCAAAGATCATAAGGAAATTCAGGGAACAGTATCCCAGGGTTTCTATCCGGATCACGGTAGATTCTCCGGAAAAGCTGATCCAGATGATGGAACATAATGAACTGGATATGATCTATATTCTGGATACACCAAGATGGGACAGCAACTGGATTAAGGTGATGGAGAAGGCAGAACCAGTTATGTTTGTGACATCAGTCAGTCACCGGCTGGCAAAAGAAAGAAATCTATTGCTTGATAATCTGCTGAAAGAGTCTTTTTATCTTACAGAGCGCAATGCCAATTACAGGCAGGCACTTGATGGTCAGCTGGCGTTAAGAAGAAAAGAGCTTTCTCCGATGCTGGAGATCAGTGATACTGCATTTATCAAAAAAATGCTGATGCGTGGGGGAGGCGTTTCATTCCTGCCACGTTTTGCAGTAGAAGATGATATTGAGAAAAAGAAACTCACACTTTTGGATGTGAAAGATATAGAAATTACGATGTATCGTCAGATTTTCTATCATAAAAATAAGTTCAAGACAAAAGAGATGGAGAAATTTGCAGAGTTTGCACTGGAGGACAACTAAGAGAAAATACGGCTATGGATAAGAAAAATACTGATTTTGGCTTGGATGTATTACGAAAATTTATCTGAAGAACAGGGAGAGCATAATATTTTCTACGTCATCTTGCGAAGTCTCAAAAAAGGATTTATACTAAAAATTAGCAGAAAATCATAAGAGGAAAGAAGGAAATAAAAGATGGAAAATTTCACATTTTATGCACCGACTTATTTTGCTTTTGGTAAGGATACAGAAAATGATACCGGAAAGTATGTAAAACGTTTTGGTGGCAGTCGTGTACTGCTCCATTATGGCGGAGGTTCTGTCATTCGTTCCGGACTTTTGGATCGTGTTAAGAAATCTCTGGACGGAGAAGGGGTTTCTTATGTAGAATTAGGCGGCGTAAAGCCAAATCCGAGAAGTGGTCTTGTATATGAAGGAATCGATCTGTGCCGGAAAGAAAAAGTAGATTTTGTACTGGCAGTCGGAGGCGGAAGTACAATTGATTCCGCAAAGGCAATTGCGGCAGGTGCAGTATACGATGGAGATTTCTGGGATTATTATGAAGGAAAGCTTGTCGAGGAAGCACTTCCGATCGGAACAGTTATTACGATTTCAGCTGCAGGAAGTGAAGGATCACCGGACTCTGTTATTACAAAAGAAGAAGGAATGTTCAAAAGAGGGGCAACCGGAGAAGCATTCCGTCCGAAATTCACGATCATGAACCCGGCACTTACACAGACACTTCCGGCATATCAGACAGCTTGCGGAATTACAGATATTATGGCACATCTGTATGAGCGTTATCTGACCAATACCGAAGAAGTAGAAGTGACAGACCGTATGATCGAAGGGCTTCTTATGACGATGATCCATGAAGGACCGAGAGTCATTGCAGACCCGGATAATTATCAGGCAAGAGCAAACATTATGTGGGCAGGTATGATGGCACACAATAATTCCTGCGGAGTAGGACGTACACAGGACTGGACAAGCCATAACATCGAGCACGAATTATCTGCATTGTATGACTGCGCGCACGGTGCAGGGCTTGCGGTTGTTATGCCGGCTGTATTTACTTATACACTGGAACACAATGTGATGCGTTTTGCACAGGCTGCAGTCCGTGTCTGGGGCTGTCAGATGGATTTTGCAGATCCAAAGAGAACGGCACTGGAAGGAATTGAGGCACTTCGAAACTTTTTAATTTCGATTGGGATGCCAAAGAATTTTGCAGAGCTTGGAGCCAAAGAAGAAGATATTGAAAAGCTGGCACATACCTGCTGTTATGGGGATGTAAATACTGGTACAGTGGAAGGATTTGCAACTCTTGATCAGAAAGATGTGGAAAATATTTATAAACTGATGGTATTTTAGAAAAAGAAATATCGTAAAACAGGAAATTTGGAAGAGGGAGTGCGTGACTTAAACTCAAGTCATACACTCCCTCTTTTTGAAACGTCTATTTTCCAACAGGCTATGCATTTTCATAAATCGGTTCGAAATCATCTGCGCCGTGTCCACAGAGCGGGCAGGTGAATTCTTCCGGAAGATTGCTTCCTTCGTATACATAATTGCAGATCTTACAACGCCATCCGATAATCTTCTTATCCTCTTTTTTCTGTTCTGGTTTTGGCTTTACATGTGCCTGATAATCTGCGTAAGTCAGAGGAGAATTGTCACTTAAAAGTTTCGCATCGGTTACTTCAGCAATAAAAAGGGTATGTGTTCCAAGATCCTGTCTGGAAACTACCTTTGCGCTGAGAACAGAACATGTCTGCCATCCGAGGTAAGGAACTGCATTTTCATCTGCAGGTGCAGTGATATTTGCGAATTTATCAACATCTCTGCCGGACTGGAAACCGAAATGCCGGATCGTTTCAAAAGAGCAGGTCTGGTCAAGCAGGCTTAACGTAAAAATGCCGCTCTCTTTGATCAGATCACAGGTATAGTTGCTATTCAGCACAGAGATTGCGATTCGTACCGGATTATTCGCAACCTGGATGCAGGTGTTGGTAATACATCCGTTTACTACATTCCCAGAGCGTGTTGCAAGCATAAATACTCCATAAGATAAATTGTAAAGTGCTTTTTTATCCATATGACATTCCTCCTGACTTTTAAACTCAATAATAAGAATCATTACTATAATTAAAGAATACATGATAAAAGAAAAATTGTCAATTACAAAATCAAGATTTCAGGAAAATCAGAATCACAAAAAATGTGATGATTTCCGATCCTAAGAAAGAAAGCCAGATTCCATTCAGCCCCAGAATCTGTGAGAACAGAATCGCACAGAAAGCAATTGCGATAATGCCGCGCATAACAGAACCAAGGACGGCAGGAAGTGCCCGGTCGATTGCGGAAAAATAGGCAACCAGCACAATATTGATACCGGCGACTAAAAAGCCCAGGAAATAAAGCCTAAGACCAGTATGGGCGTAAGCAAGCAGCTGGAGATTATGTTCGCTGTTAAAGATACTGATAAAGGTATCCGTAAATCCGTAGATCAGTACAACGATCACAAGCTCGATTAGAAGTGCTGCAGCAAGAGACCAGTTGAGAAATTTACGGACTAGATCATGTTCACCCTTTCCGTAACTCTGGCTGATCAGCGGCTGTGCACCCTGGGCAAGTCCGTTTAGGATCGCCATTGCGACCAGTGAAATATTTGCAACTACGCCGTAGGCTGCGATCCCGATATTTCCCGCAATGCGCAGGATCAGCATGTTAAATATAATCGTAATGACAGCGGAAGAAATTTCAGCAAAAAATGCAGAAACACCAAGCTGGCAACATCCGATGATCCGGCGAAGAGAGGGCTTGCGCCAGTGAAATTCTACATGGTTATTCTTTCCAAGATAATGTGTCGAACATACCAGCATCGTCACAACCGGTGAAAGAGCGGTTGCAAGTGCAGCCCCCAGAAATCCAAGATTCAAAGGGAACATGAAAATATAGTCAAATAAAATATTAAAGAAGCTTCCGGAAATGGAACCGATCATGGCGATAGAGGTCGCATGGTCATTTCTCGCAAATGCCGTGAAGGTATAGTTTGACATAAAAAACGGGGTAAATAGCAGGACGATACGCATATAATTACGTCCAAGCCGGATCAGCCCCGCATCCGCACCCAGGAGTGCAAGTGCCTTGTGTGGAATGAAAATTCCTGTGAGCATAAACGGAATGCTGCATATGAGACACCAGAAGATGGATTGGGTAAAATAGTAGTCCGAAGGTGCACCTTTGGCGGTACTGATACTGTAGCGTGTGGCAGAACCGATCCCGATCATCGAACCGATTGCGAAGACCAGACCGAATACCGGAAGGATCAGATTCAGGGCAGCAAGTCCATCTGCGCCGCATTTGTAAGAGATAAAAAAGGTATCTGCCAGAATGTAGATGGAGACACCGATCATTCCGGAAATACTTTGTGAAATGTATTTTAAAAATTTACGAAACATGTTTTTGAATTCCTCGTCTTTCTTAAAGCCAGATTAAATGAAATAGAAACCGTTTAAAATCATGGATCAAGATTGCGAGAGTGCAAAGCACGTAGCAATCTGGTATCAAAGGGGGTAAAATACCTTTGCCTCCAACATCATAGCATAAATATACTGGTTTGTCGAAAAAATAATCTTGCAATTACTGCGTTACCGTGCTATAGTAAGTTTTGTAAAACCAAATAATGCTTCAGGGCGGGGCGAAATTCCCCACCGGCGGTAAAGCCCGCGAGCCGTAAGGTATGAACTGGTGAGATTCCAGTGCCGACAGTAAAGTCTGGATGGAAGAAGTTGAATCGTTGCTGATAGAAAGATTCTCTATCATATCTACAGGAATAAAGAAAGTAAAACGCTCTGGAACGTGAATCGTTTCAGAGCGTTTTTTCTATACCGGGAAATAAAGTTTTCAGGATAGAAGGTCTCCTGCAGATACGGCAGGATCTACAGAAATACAACCAATAAAAGAAAACCCTGACAGGAAAAAAGCTGTCAGGGTTTTCGTATTTCACAGGAACTTCCGGTTAAGTGGAAAAAACATTTTCACAGGAAAATTATCCGACAGATCTAAACCGTTCAGTAAAGTACATTTACCGGAGAACGTTTCCGGGAGAGATGAGAAAGGAGAAAAAATGACAGATGAATTTTACATGCGCCGTGCAATTGAACTGGCAAAAAAAGGACGTGGATGGACAAATCCAAACCCGATGGTTGGTGCCGTGATCGTAAAGAATGGAAGCATTATCGGGGAAGGGTATCACGAAAAATGTGGTGAGCTTCATGCAGAACGGAACGCAATCGCATCCCTGACAGAAAGCGCCGAGGGAGCAACACTTTATGTGACGCTGGAGCCGTGCTGTCATTATGGGAAGACACCCCCATGTACGGAAGCGATTCTGGAACAGAAGATTGCACGGGTTGTGATCGGATCGAGAGATCCGAATCCGAAAGTGTCCGGCAAAGGAGCAAAGATTTTGCGCGAGGCAGGTGTCCGGGTGGAAGAGGATTTCCTGCGCGAAGAATGTGATGCGTTAAATCCGGTCTTTTTCCACTATATCACAACAGGACTGCCATATGTAGTTATGAAATATGCAATGACGGCAGACGGAAAGATTGCGACAAAAACAGGAGCATCAAAATGGATATCCGGTGAGGAAGCAAGAAATCTGGTACATGAGATGCGCCATGACTATATGGGAATCATGGCAGGAATAGGAACGGTTCTGGCAGACGATCCGATGCTGAATGTGCGTCTGGAGGGAAAGAAAAGTCCGGTCAGAATTATCTGTGACAGCATGCTCAGGATTCCGTTGGACAATCAGATCTGCCAGACAGCAGGGAGATACCGGACGATCGTTGCATATGCCGGTGAAAAGGGGAATGCGATTTATTTAGAAGAGAAAAAACGCAGTCTTGAAAAGCTTGGAGTCGTGCTTCTCAGAGTTCCTTCGGAAAAGGGGGAGATCAATCTGCAGCTTCTGATGAGAAAGCTTGGAGAGATGGGAATTGACAGTGTACTTATTGAAGGCGGTGGAACTTTAAATGAGGATGCCCTGCAATCTGGTATCGTAAATGAGGTGAAAGCCTTTATCGCACCGAAAATTTTTGGCGGAAGAGGCGGAAAGACTCCGGTGGAAGGCTTTGGAGTTGAGAAAGTAGACGATGCCATAAAGCTACAGCTTACGAGAATCTCGCAGGTTGGAGAAGATATTCTGGCAGAGTATAAGGTTTTGGAGGAAATGTAAATGTTTACAGGAATTGTAGAAGAAACCGGATCCATCCGGTCACTCCGACTTTCTGGATCATCCGGGAAGATTGCGATTCGGGCAAAAAAAGTACTCGGTGGAACCAGGATCGGAGACAGTATTGCGGTAAATGGTGTCTGCCTGACGGTGGTTTCCCTGGAAAAAGATGGATTTACCGCAGATGTGATGGCGGAGACGGTGCGAAGAACCAACCTCGGTGACACAAAGATCGGTGAAAAAGTGAATCTGGAACGCGCGATGGCGGCAGATGGCAGATTCGGCGGACATATCGTTGCAGGGCATATTGATGGGACCGGAATGATTGAAGAACTCAGAAAGGAAGAAAATGCAGTATGGGTAAAAATCCGGACAACGCCGGAGATTCTGGAACTGATCGTAGAAAAAGGTTCAATCTGTATTGATGGAATCAGTCTGACAGTGGCAGAAGTAAATGAAAAAAGCTTTCAGGTATCAGTCATTCCTCATACCGGAGAGGAAACCACGCTGCTGAAGAAAAAAGCTGGGGACAGGGTGAATCTGGAAAATGATATTGTAGGGAAGTATATTAAAAAGTTTCTTACACCATCGGAACTGGCTGGAAAATGTGGAGGACTTACCATGGAATTATTAGAGGAGTATGGAATTTGATGCGAAGAAATTCCGGGATTGAAATGGAGAGTACAAAGAAGAACAGGATAAAAATGAGTTATGATCGGACAGGAGGAAGTAACAAATGGAGAAACAGTATCAATACAATAGCGTAGAAGAGGCACTTGAAGAATTACGCCAGGGAAGGATCGTTCTGGTAACGGATGATCCGGACCGGGAAAATGAAGGGGATATGATCTGCGCGGCGGAATTTGCAACCCAGGAGAATATCAATTTTATGGCATGCCATGCGAAAGGGCTGATCTGCACACCGATGAGTGCAGCGCTGGCCGGACAGCTTGGGCTGCCACAGATGGTTTCTGAAAATACAGATAACCATTCGACTGCATTTACGGTATCCGTTGACCATGTGGATACGACAACGGGAATTTCAGCAGCAGAGCGCGGATATACCATGCGTAGCCTGACAGAAGAAGGAACAAAACCACAGGACCTTCGAAGACCGGGGCATGTATTTCCGCTGGTGGCAAGGCATGGAGGTGTGCTGGTAAGAAATGGTCATACCGAGGCAACGGTTGATCTGATGCGTCTTGCCGGACTGAAAGAATGTGGAATCTGCTGTGAGATCATGGAAGAGGACGGAACGATGATGCGGACAGAGAATCTCTGGAAGCTGGCGAAGAAGTACGACCTGAAATTTATTACGATTAAAGATCTGCAGGATTACTGCAGAATCCATGAAAAACATGTCGTGCGGGAAGCATGTGCAAAGATGCCAACCCAGTATGGAGAATTTCAGATCTATGGGTATGTGAATGACATTACCGGTGAACATCATGTGGCACTGGTGAAAGGTGAGATTGGTGATGGGGAAGACGTTCTGTGCCGTGTACATTCCGAGTGCCTGACCGGCGATACTTTCGGATCTCTCCGGTGCGATTGTGGAAAACAGCTGCAGTCGGCGATGAAGCAGATTGAGAGAGAAGGAAGAGGAGTTCTTCTGTATATGCGACAGGAGGGAAGGGGAATCGGTCTGATCAACAAGCTGAAAGCGTATGAACTTCAGGAACAGGGATACGATACCGTGGAAGCCAACATCCGTCTGGGATTTGCACCGGATCTCAGGGAATACTGGGTAGGGGCTCAGATTTTATCAGATCTGGGAGTAAAATCACTCCGGCTTCTTACTAATAATCCGGAGAAGGTATATGGACTTTCCGGTTTCGGGCTTGCAATCCATGAGAGAGTACCGATTGAAATAGCACCGCAGAAATTTGATGCATTTTATATGAAGACGAAGCAGGAAAAGATGGGACATATCTTTAAAGAAATCAAATTTCAGTAAAAAGAGAATAAACAGTATTTATCATAGAAGAAACACTTTAATTACAGGAGGAAAAAAACATGAGACAGATCAATGTATTAGAAGGAAAAGTAGTAGCACCAGAAGGAATGAAAGTAGGAATTGTTGCTTCAAGATTTAATGAGATTATTGTTAATAAACTACTTGGTGGTGCGGTAGACGGGCTGGTACGCCATGGCGTGGAGGATGAAAACATAACGGCAGCATGGGTACCGGGAGCATTTGAGATTCCGACAGCAGCTTCTAAAATGGCGGCATCCGGAAAGTATGATGCGGTGATCTGTGTGGGAGCAGTGATCCGTGGAGACACGACGCATTATGATTATGTCTGCAATGAGGTATCCAAAGGGATCGCACAGGTCGGACTTGCAACCGGAGTGCCGGTATTATTTGGTGTGATCACGACTGAAAATATCGAACAGGCAATTTCAAGAGCCGGAAGTAAAGGCGGAAACAAGGGATATGACTGTGCACTTTCTGCAATCGAAATGGTAAATCTTCTGAGACAGATGTAATTTCCGGCTGACGGTTACAAAAAGAATCCCGTTTTCCGGCAGAAAAAGGGCAGATGCCGGGATTTACTGGACATTTATGCAGGAAAAAGGTATCATATCTGATAAGAGAAATCTGTAAAAGAAATAGTAAAGTTTCAATTCAGAGATAATGAAGGAGAAAATGAATTATGTATACAGCATCATCTGAGAGATATGATACCATGGTATATAACCGTTGTGGGAAAAGCGGGCTTTTGCTGCCGGCAGTTTCTTTAGGACTCTGGCACAATTTTGGAACCAATGCGGATCCGGAGAATATGAAGGCAATGTTGAGGACAGCATTTGATCTGGGAATCACCCATTTCGATCTTGCGAATAACTATGGACCGGAATACGGGAGTGCTGAGACGAATTTTGGGAAGATTTTAAAAGAAGACTTTGCACCATACAGGGACGAGATGATCATCAGTACCAAGGCAGGCTATGATATGTGGCCGGGACCTTACGGGAACTGGGGAAGCAGGAAGTATCTGCTCGCAAGCCTTGACCAGAGCCTGAAGAGAATGGGGCTGGATTATGTAGATATCTTCTATCATCACAGAATGGATCCGAATACCCCACTGGAAGAGACCATGGGAGCACTCGATTCCATCGTAAAGAGTGGGAAGGCACTTTATGTCGGAATTTCTAACTATGATGGTCCGACAATGGTACGTGCAGCGGAGATTCTGGAAGATCTGAAATGTCCGTTTGTCATTAACCAGAACCGGTATTCCATTTTTGACCGGACGATTGAACAGAACGGCTTGAAAAAGACGGCGAACCAGATGGGAAAAGGAATCATTGCATTTAGTCCGCTGGCACAGGGGCTTCTGACAGATAAATATCTGCACGGAATACCGTCAGACAGCCGGATTGCTGTGGATGGAAGATTTCTACATGCCGATGCATTGACGAAAGAAAAGCTTGCGCAGATCGAGGCTCTGAATAAGATGGCAGGTGAGAGAGGACAGTCTCTTGCACAGATGGCACTGAGCTGGATCCTGAAAGATGAGGATGTGACCAGTGTGCTGATCGGAGCGTCCAGACCGGAGCAGATTATTCAGAATGTGGAGATTGTGCAGAATACGAAGTTCACCCGGGAAGAACTGAAAAAGATCGATCAGATCAGCAGGGGCGATCTGTAAGTGAAACCTGCGCGAAGAAATTATTTGCAAAGGACGCAAAGAAAATATTGAATAAATGATTGACAGGAAGCAGCCATTGTGTTAATATAGTCCATGGTTGCTTCAGCAATCAACAATTTCATATAGGGGATTGGTCAAATGGTATGACAGGAGTCTCCAAAACTCTTAGCGGCAGTTCGATTCTGTCATCCCCTGTAGAACCCTCTCGGAAGCAGTTCCGGGAGGGTTTTTATACTTTAATAAGTATTTCTTGAACAAAATACAAAAAGGAGTGACAGTATAATTTTCTAATGCTATGATGTATAGAAACGTAAAGTATAAGTGAGGTGTGGAAAATGAAAATTGAATTAAAAAAATGGAGTATTGAAGATAAAGAATCCCTTATTAGAATATGTAATACTATAGATAGAAACTATTTATCAGATAGATTGCCAAATCCATATACTAATGAATCAGCAGAATGGTGATTAAACATAGTAAAAGAAAATGAGGGAAAAACGGGTATATTTCGAGAAATTATTGTTGATGGCAAAATAATAGGAACAATATCAGTTGAACAAAAAGAAGATGTCTATCGAAAAGATGCTGAAATAGGATATTATTTATTACCAGAAGAATACTCAAAAGGAATCATGACAGAAGCAGTAAGACAAATCTGTGAAACAGCTTTTGAAAAATTAGACATCATCCGAATCACAGGGCTGGTATACGAACCTAATATTGCCTCCAGAAAAGTACTGGAAAAGAACAACTTTATACTTGAAGGCACAATGAAAAAAGCAGTCATCAAAAATAATAATATTTATGATCTTTGCATTTACGGAAAAATAAGATAACAAGTTGAAACAATAAGTAGATCTGCAACCAATAAATGTAAGCGGCAACGAAGCAAAATAATTCCCCTCAGATTCAATTTTTGTGCAATGGAGATGAAACGCAGGAATCGCGGAAGCCTCTGCTGAACACGATTCCCGCTCTAAGCGGTTCATCGGAATGGTTTGCACAAAGAATCTGAGGGGAATTATTTTGCTTCGTTGCCGTCACAACCTATAAATTTGCAAACTTAAAAATATCTTTAGAAATTAAAATCTAACTCGTACACCTTAACAGGTCTCCCCTTCGCATTGGTCGTCTGCGTATATGCGAGCCTCGCGACTCCTCCATTTTCCAGATTCTGAATAATCCGGTTCGCATTTCTCACCGTACTTCCCATACGTTCGGCAAGCTCGTGCGTTGTAATCTTATTTGAACCGGCAGCATGCATACTGGCAAGGACTTTCTTGATCGTAACCGGTGAAAGATTACACTGCTTTGCAATCTTTCCAAGATTCTGCACATACTGATTCTGGATCACTCTTCGGTCGGATGAACCAAGGGGTCCGATCATATCCCCGTTTTCATTCTGGATAAAACTTTTTCCAAACTGAACAGCCTCTTTGCGGGCATTTACAGAATTACGGATCGCATTGTCAAAATTTGTCCCGATTCCGTATCCTACAGCACATTCAAAATGCAGTTTGCCGGTGAGAAATTCATTCAGTTCGCAGACCTTGTTATTGTGCGTAATATGCTGCAGCATTTCTACAGTGGTCAGGGCACTGCAGTGATTATCCACTTCCTGAGGGATACAATTCATCAGATTTTTTTTAAAGAAATCTTCCATACAGACATAGATCTGCTGGATATTTTCCGGTGTGTTATCTGTCGAACTACGGGGAGATATATTGATGATAACCGGAAGGTTGGAACGCATGTGCTCCAGCTCGATCGTGGACAGAAGTTCATTTGCAAGATCCCGGATATGGCTGACACTTGGCAGCGGATAGATTGTCGGGATCCCGTGCGCACGAAGCTCCGGCAGGATATTACTGTACTGACAGAGAACCATATCCATTTCATTGTTGTTCCACATACGGATCAGCTCTGAAAGGACATGATTTTCAATCGTACTGATACTGGTGCGTGTCAGTGCCTTGGTCCAGTTGTTAATATGTGGTGGAACCGTATCAATGTCCAGCTCCTTAAGGAAAGCGGTTGCAGTACAGCCGCCGTCGATCGGAATCAGGAAATCCAGAATAATCCGGTCCATATCCAGATCCCGGTTGGAAATCAGTAGATTCAAAAGAGCACGGTACAGGCCGGCTGTATCAATTTCAAAGGATACGATCGGACGGTTATAAGCGTGCGCAGTTGACTCAATGGCAGCTTTTGCGATCTTACCACTGATAAGAAATCCGTCAGTGTCCCCGGCGTAAGAATCGTAAACTTCTGATATTGTGTCAAATTTGTTGTAGGAAACCACCTGGATGTCACAGTTTAGTTTTAGTTCTGAGACGATCTGCGAGACAGGTTCCTTTAAGTACTGGCTGGTAATAGCCACAATTTTTCTTCTCATTTTCTTTCACCTCTCAAAAAGTATCATATAAAATTATCTTCCATAAATCAACCATAATATTCTGAAAATTAAAAAAATAACGAATAAATAGGTAAAACAACGAAAATCAAGAATATTCTGTAATATTATTGACTAAAATGTTAGAAGTTGGTATATTGTAATCGTGATAACTATTCTGTAAATGTTCCAAAAACTAATAAAAATGTTCTGTAAATATTCTAAAAGTAGAACAGTATTTTTAATGTAAATGGCAGGAACAAAGTTAAAGGAGGGCTTAGTATGAATTACTATGAAAGAGCATTGGAATTAAAGGATGAAACAATTGCAAACCGCAGACACATCCACAAAAATGCTGAAACTGGTCTGGATCTTCCAAAGACCAAAGCTTATGTTATGGAAAAGCTGACAGAATACGGACTTGAGCCGAAGGATTGTGGTTACGGGGTAACAGCCACACTTGGTAAAGGGGGAAAAGTTCTTCTTCTGAGAGCAGACATGGATGCACTTCCGATGCCGGAAGAAAGCGGAGAAGAATTTGCGTGTCCTACAGGAAAAGAAGCACATACATGCGGACATGATTTCCATGCTGCAATGCTTCTTACAGCAGCAAAGATGCTGAAAGAAAAAGAAGATACACTGGAAGGAACTATCAAATTCATGTTCCAGCCGGCAGAAGAGACTTTTGAAGGAAGCAAGAATATGATCGAGAACGGTATTCTTGAGAATCCTCCGGTTGATGCAGCGCTTGCGTACCATGTATCACCGGGAAAAATGCCGATTGGACTTTTTATGTACAATGATAAGGATACAATGATGTATTCTGTAGATGGATTTAAGATCACCATTCATGGAAAAGGCTCCCACGGTGCTTATCCACATGTAGGAATTGACCCGATCAACATCGGAGTTCATATCCATCTTGCATTGCAGGAATTGATCGCAAGAGAAAGTGATCCGACACATTCCTGTGTGCTTACAATCGGACAGTTTGCAGGTGGAACTGCAGCAAACATCATTCCTGAGACTGCTGTTCTCCAGGGAACGATCCGTACCAACAAACCGGAAGCAAGAGAACTTCTGGTCCGCAGAATGAAAGAAGTCGCTGAAAAGACAGCAGCTGTATATAACGGAACCGTTGATATTGAGATGATCTCAGAAGTTCCTCCGCTGATCTGCAATCCGAAGCTTACCGACGAAGTGGTTGGATATATGCAGGAGCTTGGAATTCCGGGACTCACACCATATCCGGGAATTTCTGCAAGTGCTTCTGAAGATTTCGCAGTGATCGCTGAAAAGGTTCCAAGTACATTTATGTATCTGTCAGCAGGATATCTGGATGAAAGAGGACAGTATCCGGCACATCATCCGAAAGCACAGTTTAATGAGGATGTTTGCCCGATCGGAGCAGCTTGTCTTGCACATTGCGCTTCACAGTGGCTTAAAAATAACAAATAGAGAGTAAAGGTTTCTTTAGGAACAGGAGGAGAAAAATATGAGTAAAGAACAGCAGGCTCAGGCACAGCCACAGGTTGCGATTCCGCTTCCGAAGGCAAAGAAAAACTTGGTTCAGATCGGATGTATCTGCATGATGCTTTCTGTAGCAATGTATGGACTGGTATTTGCAACGTTAACAGCACCTATCCTTGAAAAAGTTGATGCGATGGGATATGTAGGACTCTTCTCTATCGTAGGTGCGATCGGTGTATCGATTATGACTCCGATTGGAGGAAAATTAGGTGACCTTATTGGTAGAAGAAACATTGTAGTGATTCCTGGAATTATCTGTGCACTTGCAGGTTTTGCATTTGCATTTGTGAGATCTCTGATTCCACTGATGATCCTCAGACTGATTGTCAGCCTTGCACAGGGCGCATTTACAGCAGCACCATACATTATCGCAGGTCTTATCAATGAAAGAAAAGATGTACCAAAGGCAATGGGTATGCTTGCAACCGCAATCGCTGTTGGTGGATTTGGAGGAAGTATCATCGCAGGTATTTTAACAGATATGGGATTATTGACTGTGGCAATCCTTATGCCGGCAATTCCACTTATTCTTGGTATAGTACTGATTGGAATGAACATGCCGAATCAGAAAAGAGAAGGAAAGGTTACGATTGATGTTCCGGGGATGATCGCACTTATCGTATCACTTTGTGGAATTCTTCTTGCACTGAACTTTGGATCTTCTATGGGATGGACAAATCCAATGATTCTTGCAGGTCTTGTAATTGGTATCATTGCTCTTATTGCACTTGTTAAGATTGAAAATAAAGCTGCAGAGCCGTTGATTCCAATGAAATTATTTAAAAATAAAAACTACACAGTACTCCTTATTGTAGGATTTATCTGCTATTTCTATCAGAATGCCATGAACTATTATGCACCGATCGGTGCCATGCAGGTTATGGGAGCATCCACGAGTGCAGCAGGTGCACTGCAGATGCCGCGTACACTGATTACAATCATTCTTCCTACTATCGCAGGTGCATGGGTAGGAAAGAAAGCTGCCAATGCATGGAAAGCAATGGTAATTGGTACAAGTCTTGCAATGATCCCGATGGCTGTGATGGCGTTGGTAACAAATTCAGGTGCTTCGATCATGATTTATTTTGTAGCACTTGCAGTTACAGGTATCGCTGAAAGCTTCCGTGCTGTATCCATTACGCCAACAGCACAGGCAATGCTGGCACCGGAAGATATGGGAATCGGAACTTCTCTGGTTAACTTCGCAAACTCACTTTCAGGAACAATTGCAGTTGCAGTATTTGCAGTCGCATATAATGCAAGTACATCAGCTGATCCGACCAATGTAGCACTGATCCAGAATGGTGTAAAATCTGTATTCTGGACAGCAGCAGTCGTTACTCTGATTGGACTTCTTCTGGTAATCTTCATTGTAAAACCGGAGATGAGCAAGAAAGCAGCAGAAAGTAAATAGAATATTGAAATCCATGTGAACATGTGAATAAGAAGCCGGGGCGGATGTGAAAAAGCATCTGCCCCGGTTGTTATCTGGAGAAGTCTTTTATAGATCTGCCGGATACAGGGATGAGAATGGAAATGACATATGTTTCAGGTAAATGCAGATTGCATTTCAGAAAATCAAGAGTATAATAAGAAATAGTGAAAAGAAGAAAGGCAGACATATATCTGTCTTTTTATAATTATAGAGACAATTTTAAAGATATAAGAAATAATATGATTTACCGGAGGAAAAGAATGCTTGGAAACTATCTGGATGAAGTACGAAAAAAAGCACCATTGATACACAATATCACCAATTATGTGACGATCAATGATGTGGCAAATATGGTTCTTGCCTGCGGTGCAAGTCCGATTATGTCAGATGAGCCGACTGATATTGAAGAAATCACATCCATCTGTCAGGGACTGAATATCAATATGGGAATGTTAAATCCGCGCAAGATTGAAAGTATGCAAAAAGCCGGGAAAAAATCCAACGAACTGCATCATAAAGTGTTGCTGGATCCGGTCGGAGCAGGATCGAGTTCGTTCCGAACAGAGGCGGCACTGAATCTGATACGTGATATTCAGTTTGATGTGATCCGGGGAAATATTTCTGAGATCAAGACCTTAGCAGCAGGACATGGTACAACGAGTGGTGTGGATGCAGACGAGGCAGATACACTGACGGAGCAGAATCTGGAGAAAATGATTCCGTTTATAAAGGATTTTTCCAGAAGGACAGGTTCCGTGATTGCTGTGACTGGAGGAATAGACCTTGTAAGTGATGCAAAGAGGTGCTTTGTGATCCGGAACGGTCGTCCGGAGATGGGACGGATCACCGGAACCGGGTGTCAGCTTTCCGGGATGATGACGGCATTCCTTGCGGCGAATCCGGAGAATAATCTGGAAGCAGCGGCAGCAGCGGTCTGTGCCATGGGGCTTGCCGGTGAGACTGGCTGGAAATATATGCAGCCGGGAGATGGAAACGCAACCTACCGTAATCGGATCATCGATGCGATTTATAATATGGAAGGAAAAGAATTGGAAGAAGGTGCAAAATATGAGATTAGATAAGAAAGATATGGTTCTGTATGCGGTAACAGACCGTCACTGGCTGAATGGAGAAAGCCTGTACAGCCAGGTGGAAAAAGCGCTGAAAGGTGGGGCTACATTTATCCAGCTCAGGGAAAAAAATCTGGCTGAGGAAGAGTTTCTGGCAGAAGCAAAAGAGATTGCCAGGCTCTGTAAATCCTACCATGTACCATTTGTGATCAATGACAATGTTGAGATTGCAAAGAAGGTAGATGCCGATGGTGTGCATGTGGGGCAGAGCGATATGGAAGCTCTTGATGTGCGGAAAACACTGGGTGAGGATAAGATCATCGGTGTTACGGCAAAGACGGTGGAGCAGGCGCTAAAGGCGCAGGCACATGGAGCCGATTATCTGGGAGTCGGTGCAGTCTTTGGCACGACATCAAAGGCAGATGCAACAAAGCTGGATCATAAGGTTTTAAAGGAAATCTGCGAGACGGTGGACATTCCGGTTGTGGCAATTGGTGGAATCACGGAAGAGAATGTGACAGAGCTTGCCGGAAACGGAATCTGCGGAGTTGCCGTGATCAGTGCAGTTTTCGGACAGCCGGATATTGAGCAGGCTACAAAAGAATTAAAAGAGAAAGTAGAGGGTATGTTGAAATGATTTTGTTTACTAGCGATTACACAGAAGGGGCACATCCGAGAATTATCGAGAAGCTTGCCGAGACCAATATGGAGCAGACAGTAGGATATGGGGAAGATCCTTACTGTGAAGAAGCGAGAGAAGCAATTAAGAAGGTGTGTGAAGCACCGGAGGCAGATGTTCATTTTCTGGTGGGAGGAACCCAGACGAATTTTACAGTAATTTCTTCTATTTTACGCCCGTTCCAGGGAGTGATCTGTGCAGATAGCGGACATATCAATGTCCATGAGACAGGAGCAGTGGAAGCGACTGGCCATAAGGTTCTGTCACTTCCTTCAAAGGAAGGAAAAATCACAGGACAGCAGATCAAGGAATATTACGACCTGCACTGGAGTGATGAGTCTCATGAACATATTGTACAGCCAAAGATGGTTTATATTTCACATCCGACAGAGGTTGGAACACTGTATACAAAGAATGAACTTGAAAATATTTCTGCTGTATGTAAGGAGTGTGGACTTTATCTTTTTCTGGATGGAGCGAGAATGGGATATGGATTGATGGCACCGGGAACCGATGTGACACTTTCGGACATTGCGAAGTACTGTGATGTATTTTACATTGGGGGAACAAAGGTTGGGGCACTGTTTGGAGAAGCTGTGGTAATCACAAATCCGTGTCTAAAGCAAGATTTTCGTTACTGCATTAAACAAAAAGGTGGAATGCTTGCAAAAGGAAGACTGCTTGGCGTTCAGTTCCTGGAGCTTTTTAAAGATGGTCTTTATTTTGAAATCTCCAAACATGCGATTGATATGGCAATGCTTTTGAAAGACGGACTGAAAGAAAAAGGATATGAATTCTTCATGGACAGCAATACCAACCAGCAGTTCATTATTGTGGAAGATGCCAAATTGCAGGAAATCCGTCAAAAATATGGCGTAACTTATCAGGAAAGGTACGATGAGACCCATAGTGTGATCCGATTATGCACTTCCTGGGCGACAAAAGAGGAAAATGTGAAGGCATTCCTGCAAGATATGTAATTTGTGAAAAATTGAATAAAGCTTTACAGGTAAGGCAGATATGGTAAATGATAAGGACTTTTTTGCACAGAAAATAGCAGAAGAGTCCTTTTTTGATTTTCGTGGTGTTTTAATATGAGAAAATAATAATTAGGCATTTAATTATTTGTTTGTGAAAAATATTATAAAAATATAAATTATTGAGAATAAATGTTGACTTATATGTGTGATACGCATAAAATAACGATTAGACTTCTAATGAATAGACATCTAATTAAATTGCGGGAGGTGAAAGGGTGAAGTCGGATAAATTTGAGTGTGGGGATTTTACCAGGGAGAATATGCCGGTACAACTTCTTCTTGCACAGGTCGGACATATGTATAAATGGTATGTGACGAACCAGATGAAGGATACAGAGCTGAAAGCCGGACAGGCAGGAATTCTTGCAATATTGCAGATGGTAGGACCGATGTCACAGAGAGAGCTTGCAGATCATATTCATATTACGCCACCATCGGTGAATGTAGCAGTTCAGAAACTTGAAAAGCTCGGATATATTAGAAAAGAGCAGGACGAAAAAGACCAGCGGATGACAAGGATCCATCTGACAGAACGTGGAGAGAAGATTCTTGGCAACATGCATGAGATTCTCCGAAGCACGGAAAATACACTCCTGAAGAATATGAGCACAGAAGAGAAAATACTGTGCAGAAGACTGCTTTTACAGATGAGTGACAATCTTTTCCAGGAAAAAGAATTCCGTGATATGCCATGTAAAAACCCATTTGAGGAATAAAAATAGTTACTAAGAAAGGAAATAATTGCTATATGAGAAAGTTATTCAAACATTTGAAGCCTTATGCAGCAACTATAGCAGCGATTGTTGTTATCCTGATCGTTCAGGCGTACTGCGATCTGTCATTGCCTTCTTATACTTCAGACATTGTCAATGTCGGAATCCAGCAGGGAGGAATTGATGAGAAGATTCCGGATGCAATCGCAGAGGAAGAGATGAATAAGCTGTTGCTTTTTGTGGCAGAAGAAGACCAGCAGACAGTGCTGGATGCATATGAGAAAAAGGAATCCGATTCGGATTATAAGTATGATGGAGCAATTTATGTTCTGAAGGATTCCGTGAAAAAAGATGAAGAAAAGTCAGGAAAGGTATTTGACATCCTTGGAAAGCCGATGCTTCTGACTTATGGATTTGAATCTGGAAGCGATACAACAAAGAAGATGGAAGAATCTATGAAAGAAAACATGATTTCTTCTATAAAGGAACAGGCTGAAAAACAGGCAGAGAGTATGCAGTCCCAGATGACAGATGAGCAGAAAGCAGCACTTGCGGCAAATCCGGAGCTTGCCAAGAAGCAACAGGATGAAATGCAGAAAAACATTGATGAACAGGTGAAAAAGATCGAAAATGCAGATATCTTTGAGATCCTGAACATGATACCGGATGAACAGAGAGCAGACGTTATTGATAAAATATCAGAAAAAATGGACGATATGCCGGATACCATGCTGGAACAGGCAGCAACTTCATATATTAAAGAAACCTACAGTGTTCTGGGTGTGAATACCGATAAGCTCCAGAACAGATATATTTTAACAACTGGCGGTAAGATGCTTGCACTTGCATTTCTTGGAATGCTCGCAAGTGTTACCGTAGGACTTCTTGCTTCCAGAGTGGCAGCAAGTACGGGACGTGATCTGAGAGGAAAGGTATTTAAAAAAGTTGTTGGATTTTCCAATGCAGAATTTGACAAGTTTTCAACTGCATCACTGATCACAAGAAGTACCAATGATATCCAGCAGATCCAGATGCTTGCAGTTATGCTTCTGAGAATGGTTATGTATGCACCGATCATGGCAATCGGAGGAGTTTTCAAGGTTCTTCATACGAATGTCAGCATGTCATGGATCATCGTACTTGGGATAATCCTGATCGTGATGGTTGTTGCTGTATTATTTATTGTGGCAATACCAAAATTCAAGATTCTGCAGAACCTGGTCGACAGACTGAACCTTGTTACCCGTGAGATCCTTACCGGACTTCCGGTTATCCGTGCATTTAGTACAGAAAAGCATGAAGAAGAACGATTTGATAAAGCGAACAGAGATCTGACAAGAACCAACTTATTCGTAAACCGTGCCATGACATTTATGATGCCGATGATGATGCTGATCATGAACGGAATTACCATACTGATTGTATGGAGCGGCGCACATGGTGTCAGTGACGGGCAGATGCAGGTTGGTGATATGATGGCATTTATCCAGTATACAATGCAGATCATCATGTCCTTCCTTATGATCTGTATGATTTCTATTATGCTTCCAAGAGCAGCTGTTGCAGCAGACCGTGTGGATGAAATTCTGACCAGCGAGACAGCAATCGAAGATAGGAAGACACCGGAAAAACTGGAAGAATCCAGAAAAGGCGAAGTAAAATTTGACCACGTATCCTTCCGTTATCCTGGAGCAGAAGAGGACGTACTTCATGATATCAGCTTTACAGCAAAACCGGGACAGACGACAGCAATCATTGGAAGTACCGGAAGTGGTAAATCTACTCTTGCAAAATTAATTCCAAGATTTTTCGATGTAACTAATGGAAAGATTACTTTGGACGGTGTGGATATTAGAGATATATCAATTGAAACATTGCGTTCACAGATTGGATATGTTCCACAGACAGGTATTTTATTCTCAGGTGATATTAATTCCAATATTTCATATGGTGCACCGGGAATAGATGAAGCAGGAATTAAGGAAGCAGCACAGATTGCTCAGGCTACAGAATTTATTGAAGACAAACCTGACAAATTTGAAAGTGCAATTGCACAAGGTGGTACAAACGTATCAGGTGGGCAGAAACAGCGTCTTTCAATTGCAAGAGCAATAGCAAGAAATCCAAAGATTTATATTTTTGATGACAGTTTTTCTGCACTTGATTTTAAGACAGATACACAGCTTAGAAAAGCACTTAAACCAAAGACTAAAGATGCAACAGTATTTATTGTTGCACAGCGTGTAAGCACAATTCTTCACGCAGACCAGATTCTTGTTTTGGATGAAGGAAAGCTTGTAGGAAAGGGTACACATAAGGAACTTGTAAAAACTTGTGAAACATATATGCAGATTGCAAAATCTCAGCTTTCAGAAGCAGAGTTTGCAGCAAGTATTGAAGGAAAGGAGGACTAATCCATGCCAAGAATGAATCGTAAACCGGGAGAGAAAGCAAAAGACTTTAAGGGTACATTAAAGAAGCTTATTAAATATGCCGGAAGATACAGAATAGGCATTATTGCTGTTATGATATGTGCCATAGCAAGTGCCACATTTGCAATTGTAAGCCCTAAGATTTTGGGAAAAGCTACAACCAAATTAGCAGAAGGTTTAATGTCCAAGATTTCCGGAACAGGCAGTATTGATTTTGGTTATATTGGAAGAATACTTATTATAGTATTGGTTCTTTATGGAATAAGCTCATTATTTAACTTAGTTCAGGGCTTTACAATGTCAACAATTACACAGAAGTTATGTTACAGACTTCGTCGTGAAATTGTTGAAAAAATCAACCGTATGCCAATGAAATATTTTGAAAGCAGAACATATGGTGAAGTACTTTCAAGAATTACAAACAATGTTGACACATTGGGTAATGGTTTAAACCAAAGTGTAACACAGCTTATTACTTCATTAACAACTATGATTGGTGTAGTAATAATGATGTTAACAATTAGTCCGCTTATGACTTTAATAACATTATTAATACTTCCTGTTAGTATGATTTTTATAAGCTTTATAATGAAGCATTCACAG
>OKSA01000857.1_pt1 | contig 29254 bp, 17 predicted proteins | sample 1601181 | NCBI WGS metagenome assembly OKSA01 (sample SAMEA3541538, study PRJEB24748) | human gut metagenome | biome: human gut; feature: human-associated habitat; material: faeces | place: China | collected 2012
AAGGGTGCCGTTTACATTCAGTTCTTTCACCTGCACTCCGGAAAGGGCGGCGTAGTTGTTACGCGCCGTTTCCCAGGAAGCAAGCTGCTCGGTTAGAAGATTGTGTATGGTCTGATTCATAGGTCATTTGCCGCTTTTCTTGTTCATAGCAATGCGTGCCTGCAACTCCCACGTGCGGATACGGTCTTTGTAAAGGTTGTGCCCGTTCATTTTGACGATGTCCAATGAGGCATCCGAGTTGTCGTCCCAGCGGCGGCAGTTGTAAACAACGTCATAGACACGGCCTATCTGGTATTGGCGGGAGAAATTCAGTCCAAGGGCATAGTCTTCGCCATAGCTCGTATTGGGCACTTTTACTTCGCGCAGTACCGGAGTATAGAATGCGCGCGGTGCACCCAGACCGTTAATGCGGAGGGCATTGTTACGCCCGTTGTCCGGTGTCCACTCCTTGTGATCGATGATGCCCGGAGCAATCATGTTCATGTTGAAGTCCGTCATCATGTAAGTACCTACTACCATGGCGCAGTTCTGTTCGTAGAAAGCACGTACCATAGTGGCCAATGTATTTTCATCGGCATATACGTCGTCGCTGTCCAATTGTACGGCAAACTTGCCGCATTTGGGGTGGTGTACGCCCATGTTCCAGCAACCGCCGATGCCGAGGTCGTTGCGTTCGGGGATGATATGGATGAGGCGCTCGTCATTCTTATACTCGTCGATGGCTTCTGTCGTTCCGTCGGTGGAGTGGTTGTCGATGATGATAAGATTGAACTTGAAGTCTGTCTTCTGGTCCAGTACGGAACGGATAGCATCGCGGATGGTGCGTATACGGTTGCGTACGGGGATGATAACGGATGCCTCGTATTCGAAATTTCCGGCAGAGAACTCAATCTGCTTGAACTCCGGTTTCAGGTAGCCACCGATTTCTTTCAGATGTTCCGTGCATGCCGCTTCCATTTCAATCTGACGGTTACGGTTCTTCGGGTCGACGTAATCGAATATCTTTTCGCCGCTCTTACGTGTATCGTTTTCCACTTCACTGTACAGATATTCATTGATATGTACGAGGTCTGCCTTTTGGCTCAGCTTCAGTCGTAAGTCGTAAAGGCCGGCAAAGTTATAATTGCACTTCATGCGGCAGGCTGCCTCTTTTAGCTTTGAAGTATTGAAAAGGAGTACCGAGCCGAAATTGAAATCGTCTCTCAGCGAGCCGAACTGATAGTCGATGACAGGAGCATTCGTCTGCTTGCCGTCGGCTATCTGGTAATGGTCGGCATAGACCATTCCTGCATCCGAATCTTCTGCAATGTGCATCATGCGTTCCAAGGCGAACATACCCAGTTCAAGAGTCGTTTCTTTGGTGTATAGCAATGTATATTCAGCATCGGTTTTTTCGGCAATGGTTTTCATGGCAGTGCTGCTGTAGGGCATGTCTACGGATAAAATCTCACAGCCGGGCAATGGTTCGAGCGTAGGGTCTGTCGTTACTAAACGGATGTTGCCGATAAGACCTGTAGCCTGTAATCCTTGTACTGTCTTTTCAGCCTGTTTTTTTCCTGCAAAAGGAATAAAGCAATCAATCTTCTTCATATCTGTAAGGTATTATTTTAAAATTCTCATTTTTTTATTTTAAACTTCAGCATTCCGGTTTCTCCACTCGTGGCGGTAAACAGCACCCGGTTGTTGTCGAGCGGTACCACTGTGCTTATGAGCGAATTGCCTGTTTTGTGTTTCCACAGCACTTTGCCAGTCGCGGCTTCCAGCGCGAAGATAAGTCCTTCTTTGGTACTTCCGAATACGACTCCGTTTTTTTCTACCTGCATGGAAGGAGCATGCTCGTAGCCGAAGCCTACATTGGATGCCCACAGTTTGTGCGGTTGGTTACCTTTGGTGGAGTAGCATACGATACTGTCGTTCATGGTCTTACTGTAAATACGTTCTTTATCTTCGGACAGTCCTATTGTCTCACGTACCATGGATTGGAAGGTACGCCATACGGTATTGCCCGTTTCTATGTCAATGGCGGTCATGGCACGTTGCGGGTCGGTAATGAATACCTTCCCATCGGCTGCCACCGGCCATACGGCGGCAGGGGAAAAGTGCATGCGCGTCAGTCCGCCTGTCCATTTCCATAATTCCTTGCCGTCTGCTTTATTTAAAGCGTATAAGGTATTGTCCCATGCGCCGAAGATAACTTTATTGTCCGTTACCAAAGGTTTGGTCTCGATGTAGCCTCTTACGCCTGCAAAAGCCCATTTCACCTCTCCGGTACAGATGTTTACAGCACGGAAAGTGTGGTCGCTGGCACCGATATAGGCAATGCCGTTCTCTATTGTCACTGCTCCCAATACAGGTTCGGCAGCTTCTACTGTCCATAACAGATTACCGTTTTGGGCATCCAGACCATATATCTTACAATCGGCGGAACCGAATACGACAATTCCTTCGCTTACGGCAGGTGTTCCGACAATCCTTTTTCCGGATTGGAAACTCCATAGTTTCTTGCCGTTTTTAAGGGCATAGGCAGTGAGGCGTCCCAGGTCGTCGCCAACGAATACTTTGTCTTTTTCCACTGCCGGTGAACAGTAGATGCCGGCTCCGGTTTGCACTATCCATTGCTCTTGTACTTGTGCATACTCTTTGTTTACGGAGAAGTCGGGATATTTTTCGGCTTTCTCATTACGGTCATAGTATGAATCCGTCAGCGAGAATGCGGCCCATTGTCTTTTCGGTTCTCCGATGCGTTGTGTATAAACGAGGATAGAATCTTCTGTAATCTCATAAATGCCGTAGCCCGGCTTTTCATCTTTGTCGCGCAGGTTGCTGCGCATCAGGATACCCGGAATGCCGTCATAGCGCAAGTCGCGGTCGCGGTGGTAGTGTCCGCCTATAAACAGGCGTATGTTGTATGGTCGCACGGCATCCGTCACTTCATACCAGTTGTCCACATCGCCTTCCGTCATCGGATAGTGGGTAACAAGTATTACAGGTTTGTCCGGCCGGGAATTGCCGGCATTGTACCGGTCCATCGTTTCCGTCATCCAGCGGATATCCTGAGGGACAACATGGCCGTATGCCATACGCATCAGCGGGCCTGAATTAAAACCGAGGAACAAAAAACCTTTATGTTCGAATTCAAATCGTTCGCCACCGAATATCTCTCCGAAGGCAGTACAGCCGGAATCGCTCCATTTGGTTTCATGGTTACCCAGCACTACGTAGTATTTCACTTTCAGCAGGTCGAGACATGATTTTACTTTTTCCATGGTGGTGCGGTCGCCCTCTTCGGCAATGTCGCCTGTTACCAATACGAAATCGATGCTGTCGGTTGCATTAATTTGTGCAATGGAACGCAATAAATCTTCCGTAGGATTGGGGTTGTTCGGACTTAAGTGGATGTCCGTCAGTTGTGCGAAGCGGAACACGGCCTGTTGTGCCTGCACCATAAACGGTAGCAGGCAGGCAAACAGGACGCTGGTGAATAGTCTTCGGTTCATAAATGATGATTGGTTTTATAAATTATTCTTTATTTCTTGGTACTGCTGTTGAAAAATGTCAGAATAGCGTCCATCAGAGATGCTCTTTCTTCTGCCGTACGAAGCGATTCGAAAGGGAATCCTAAGACGCATGTCTTATATTCGCCCTGATAGGCAATTCCGGCACTCAGGTTATTCTCCGAATAGCGCATTATGGTATATGCTTCTTTCGTAGCAGGCTCGATGGCGTCAGGGGACTCCACTGCGTAAGAATCCGAATTAAGCTCATTATGGTAAGTATAGTTTCCCGAAAGAGAAGGGAAAGGGGAAGCTACGCACTTCGCTTTACCCATTGTGGCGGCTTGTCCTGTACGCCACTTATATTTCAGAACCTCCGTAGCAAATTTCTTGTCTTCTTCATTGGCGGGAATCAGGCGGTTATCCCATAAGTCGGTTCCTACATAGGCGCCTGATATAAAGATATTGCCGCCTTGGCTACAGTAAGCTGTAATACAGTCTTGCATCGGTTTGCTGAATGTCTTGAACTCCAAAGGCTTTATTCCGCCTCTGCCTATCTTGGTCTGGCACTCTTTGCCGAGAATAAGGTCGGTGTATGTGTAGTCGTTCAGGACAACTTGTCCGCTTTCAACAGCTTCATCACTGCATGAAACGAAGGAGTAATCGGCCTTCAGTATGGCAGCTCCGTGCACTGCCGGATAGTCGAATGTATTTCCGGCGATAACCTGTGTTTCGTAGTTGCCGTAGCAGTCGCCGAAACCGGATGCGTCATCGTCCATCCAGGGGATGGAACGGCGGAACTCTTTCATCTTTCCGATGTAGCTGATGTCTTTGATATAAGGCACTCCATGGTCCAAATCGTCCAGAAAACCTGCAAGTAGCGTGTCGGCAGGTGCAGGGGCGACAAAATCGGCGGGAGCACTGATGCGGTCGAATCCGTTGATGACCAATACTGCACCTTTGCTGTTGAAAGCCTGTCCTGCCGAAAGAATTTCAGAAGGGAAGCTCTCACCACCCTTGTTGAGGGCGGTTACCTTATAGCTGCATACGATACCGGCGGGAAGAACGGTGCGGTAACTGTTTTTATCCACTACTGTGCCGTTGTCGAAGTCACCGTTGCCGATACGCGTATAAACGATGTACTTCTCGGGGGCGGCTGTCGGTTCCAGCGGGTCGTTTACAGCTTTCCAGCTCAACTCGATTTCATTTTCACCGATCATGCGCAATGCCATGTGGTCTACAGGCAAGGGCTGTACTATATAATCCATACGGTATTGCGAACAGAGAAACTGCAACATTCCTTTGTAGATAGCGCGGCTTACCGTAAATCGGAAGCGTGGGTCGATACCGTAACGCATATCGGCAAAGTTCTGGTGAGAAAGCAACTCAAGTAACATGGTCGGTACGCGTGGAACGCGGGCTTCATAGTATGATTGGTTCCATTTGCCGCGGCGGGTCCATCGGGGTTCATACAGTGTGCGGATATCGCGTACGATATTGGATTGAATCAGGTCTGTCAGGTCGTGAGACAAGTAGCGTGATGCCCCATTGGCAAATACGCCGTTGTAGGCATCGGTCTGATAGATGCCGAGTGTTCCGATGATAGAGTCGTTAAGGGTAGTTCCTGCATCCGAGTGGAAGGCAAACGCCAGGTCTACCGGAATATTCAACCCCTTTTCCGTGGGGTTGGCGGCAGAACCGCCCGCCAGGTAGTTCACCCATATTCCACGGCTTTTATAGTCATCCGTGTAATCATTCTTTCCGTGGCTTTCGGAATATACGCTGTCCGGAATGCCGGCCCATTGCATCCAGTAACGGGCAGCCTCGCAAAAACGGGGATAACCGCTCTTTTGGTATTCGGTGATATAGGACGGTTGATATGCTGCCGGTATATTCTTTGCTGCATTTGATGCGTTGACGGTTTTGTCGGAGCTTTTCAAATTATCGGTTGCCCCTTCCTCAGAGATACGGCGGGCAATGTTTCCCATGCCGCCGCCAATCTTTACGGCATCGGCTGTGACTGTTTGTCCGGCTTTGGCAGAACGGTTGCTCAGAGTCACCTTGCAGGCATTGCTTTTTCCGGCATCAAAACCGAAAGTTCCCAGATAGACCCAAGTGCCGCCCCCCATTTTCTGGTTGACTTTGAATTGGGATACCCCGCCTTTATGATAAACGGTATAAAGGGCGTCGTCACTGCTGTTTGGAACAGTCTGATAGGATACATAGACTGCATATTGTCCGTTTTGAGGTATTTCGGGAATCCATTCGGCCGTGCTTTCTTTTCCTTTTTTGACGGTTTCTGCGATACGGAATGTACCTTCTTTAAAAGGATTTTCAAAATCTATGTATTGCGGGCGAAGATGTGCGAAGCCTTTTCCTGTGCCTTGCCGCCATACCTTGTCAGCGGTATGCTCGGTATAGGTAGAGTTGGTGTTAAGGCAACCGTCATTGTCGATAATGATTTCGGCAGTCTGGCAGTCGCGTTCACGCGGAAGCAGCACATTGGCTCCGGCGTTTTCCAGCATCGGAACAAGGTAGGGCAATACGAAGCTCTGTGTATACAGGTCTTCCACGGTTTGCAGACAGCGGGCGCGCTGCCATTCCCAGCGGTTGAGTTTCGGTTCGTAGTAAAAGCCGTGGCTTTGCCATAAGGCAATATGACGGTTTTGCAGTCCGTTGGTTGGGGTATAAGGTCTGGAAACTTTGGTTACCAGAGGCTTTTCTACATCCTGGCTGAATGTAAGAGCCTTTTTGTCTTTTTTCGAACGCAACGCCTGGGGAATCAGTTCTTCGATACTATGTCTGTTGGTGCGTAGCTGTAGCCTGTACTTTGCAAATTCGGTGGGCAACAAGGCGTTGATACCTTTATAAATTTCGGCTACATTGTCCTCACGGAAAGGAATGTAGGAACAGTTCATGTTGGCAAAGAGTTGCAGGGTGTTGCCGTTTATGGCAACAGAGTCAACGGTGATGTGTCCTACGGATATTTCTTTTCGTGCAGTGGCATCCAGAAACTTGCCTATTTCCCGGCGGGTTTCTGTCGGAAACTCTTGCGCACCGCCCGTTTGGGGGATAAGGGCGGTGGCAAGCATGCTGAGCAAAAAGTGGAGTCTTACACTCATGATGATGATGTATTAAGTTAAATGTTCTTTTTGTCTTTCTTTATCAGTATGCAGAGTCCGATGAAGGTGAACAGTGCATTGAATATAAGCAGCTCATAGCTGAACTGATAACCGTTGAACCATGCTTCCGAGTTCTTTTGCAGGATGAAGCAAAGAAGCGGAGAGACGATGGCCACTAACGGTATGTATTTGTCCCGCACCTGCTGTTTCATGAAGATGCCGAAAGCAAACAGTCCCAAGATAGGACCATAGGTGTAGCTTGCCAGAATATATACGGCATCGATTACACTGGTATTGTTCAGCAGGTTGAATACAAAAATCGTAATACCCATTATTACGGCCATTCCTATGTGTACCCGTTTCCGGATTTTTACGATTTCCTCTTCCGTCCTTCCTCTTGTGCCGAGAATATCTACGGTGAAGGATGTAGTAAGGGCTGTCAGTGCGGATCCTGCTGCCGAGTAAGCCGAAGAAATCAGTCCGATAATAAACAGGATGCCTACAACGGCGGGGAAGTAATTTCCTGTAGCAATTAAGGGGAAAAGTTCATCACTTTTCTCCACTTGTATTCCTTGGCTGCCGGCAAATATGTAGAGCAGTACACCCAGCATCAGAAACAACAGAATGACGAAGAATTGCGAAATGACGCTGGTAATCATGTTCTTTTGTGAGTCCTTGAAATTCTTGCAGCTGAGGTTGCGTTGCATCATGTCCTGATCCAATCCGGTCATGGCTATCATGGTAAATGCTCCGGCAAAGAACTGCTTGAAGAAGTATTGCTTGCTGTTGACATCATCAAAGAAAAATATGCGGGACATATCGCTGTCGGCAATTGTACCGAGCATACCGGTGAAAGACAAATTAAGGTCGGAAGCTATATAGCAGATGCACAATACAACCGATACCACAAGGCAGAACGTTTTCAAGGAGTCCGTCCAGATGAGCGACTTTACGCCTCCACGGAAAGTGTACAGCCATACCAAAGCTACGGTGATGGCTACATTCAGAATAAACGGTAATCCGAATGGCTCGAATACCAGCAGTTGTAATGTCAGGCAGACGAGGAACAGCCGTACTGCCGCTCCAAGCATTTTGGAGATGAAGAAAAACCAGGCCCCTGTACGGTATGAGGACATGCCGAACCTGTTCTCCAGATATTCGTAAATGGAAACCAGATTCATCCGGTAGAATAAGGGGGTCAGAACAAAGGCGATGATTAATTGTCCCGCAATAAATCCCAGTACCATTTGCAGATAGCCGAAGTTACTTGCGGCAACCATGCCGGGCACGGATACATACGTTACTCCGGATATGCTGGAGCCAATCATAGCAAATGCCACCACATACCAGGACGATTTGCGGTTGCCCACGAAGAAACCTGCATTGTCTGCTTTTCTGCCGGCAATGTAAGAAACTGTGAAGAGTATTGCAAAATAGGCTGCAATGGTGATGATAACGGATAACGGGCTCATTGTATTGATTGGGTATTAGTGTTTACTGGTTAATAGGTTCCGGTTTGTATGAATAATCATTCTTGATAAAGCAAATAGGGCTTACGCTGTTCCTTGAACTTTTCCACATCGCCTTTCCAGCGGTTTTTGATTTCTTCGGCGCTCTTTCCTTCTATTATCATCTTGCGGACATAGTCTGTTCCTACCAGCAATTCGAAGAACGGACGGAAGAAGTGGTCGCCTATGTTCAGGTTCTTATAAGCGTCAATTACGTAGCTCAGATCCACACCGCGCTTCCAAATTTCTTCATCGCTCATATTACTGAGGTTTACGCCGTGGCATAGCTTGTTCAGTTGGGGCGGATTTTTGGCGCCGGGAACACTTTTGGGAGTAAAACTGTAATCATAGCCTGTCATATTGGGATGTCCGTATACCTGAAACGGGAGTGAAGTTCCTCTGCCCAGACTGACGGGAGTGGCCTCAAAATAGCAGGTAGCCGGATACAGATAGACGGCTTTCATGTTCGGCAGGTTGGGAGAGGGCTTTATGGGAAGCGAATAGGGTTCTCCGTGTATCCAACCCGTGGCTGGAATTACTTTTAATGAACAAGGATTTTTCTTGTTGGCAATCCATCCTTCCCCGTTTATCATCTGTGCCAGTTCGCCGATAGTACATCCGTGAAGTACAGGAATGGGAAGCATGCCGACAAAGCTCCGGTAAGCAGGTTTGAGTATCGGACCATCCACATAGTCGCACGGATTGGGGCGATCCAGTACAATCATTTCTTTCTTGTTCTCTGCACAAGCATCCATCACATAATACATCGTGCTTATATAGGTATAAAAGCGTGCCCCTACATCCTGAATGTCGAATAAGATCACGTCAACATCTTTTAGTTGGGTGGCAGACGGCTTTTTGTTATCACCATAAAGCGATACGATAGGAATACCGGTGCGGGAATCTTTTCCGTCTTTCACCGTTTCACCTGCATCCGCGTTACCGCGGAAACCATGTTCGGGGGCAAATGCTTTGACTACCCGGACGTCTCTCCTTAATAAGGTATCGAGAAGATGAACCCGCTTTGCTCCCACGACAGAAGTGTGGTTGACTACCATTCCGATGCGTTTTCCTTTCAGCAACGGCATATATTGATCCATTTGTTCTGCTCCCGTGACAATTTGACTGCTTACACGCATTGGTGACAACATAATGAATAGAAATATAAGAATGAAGGAAGCTCGAGTTTGCATATCGGTAATTTTTTTTGTAATATTGCACTCGAAACCTGTAAGAACCTCCTTAGGAGGGTATGGCATCCTGCCATACCCACGCACCCAGCAGATGCTATGGGCTGATACTGTCGGGGCGTGAATATGGCATCGTACCCACGCACCCAGCAGATGCTATGGTTGATACTGTTGGGGCGTGAATATGCAAAGATGGCAGCGTGTGTATGGCAAGATGCCATACCCTCCTAAGAGTATAAACAACTAAAGGCTATGAATAGATATAATCAATGGAAAAAGTTTTCGTGGCGCAGCTTGCTCGTGCGCGTGCTGCTCGTCGTTGTGACGGTGGCACTGATAGTGTGGGCGTTGCCACATAATGAGCGTCAGCGTTATAAGTACGACGTGGGTAAGCCGTGGATGTACGGCTCGTTCATCGCGAAGTTCGACTTCCCGGTGTACAAGACCGATGCTACGATTAAGGCACAGGAAGACTCGCTGCTCGAAACCTTCCAACCGTACTACAATTATGACAAGACGGTGGAGGCAAAGATGGTGAAGCGCTTTGTCGACGACTACCGTAATGGCATCCCAGGTTTGCCACCGGTGTACGTGAAGGTGATATCCAACCGCTTGCACATGCTCTATCAGCGTGGCATCATGGACACGCCGGCGTACAACGAGATATATCGCGACTCTACCACCGAGGTGCGCATCGTTAGCGGCAACAAGGCGCAGAGCATACGCTTGTCGGAGTTCTACTCTACGCTCTCTGCCTACGAGCAGCTCTTCACCGACGACGTGATTGCGCAGCAACGCCCCCTCTTGCAGCGTTGCAACCTCAACAACTATATCGAGCCGAACCTCGTGTACGACAAGAGTCGCTCGGAGACCGAGCGCAACGACCTCCTCTCGTCGATACCGCCTGCCAGCGGAATGGTGATGAGCGGACAGAAGGTGATCGACCGTGGAGACATCGTCGACGAATACACCTTCCGTGTGCTCAACTCGTTCGAGCGCGAGATGCAACGGCGCAGCGCGTCGCAGAGCGAGCAGATAGTGATGCTCATCGGACAGATAGTGTTCGTTGCCATCCTTGTGACACTCTTCACCATATACCTCGGACTCTTCCGCCGCGACTACTTCGGCAAGCCGCGCTCCATCGCCATGCTCTACACGCTGGTGACACTCTTCCCAGTGCTCGTGTCGCTCATGGTGAGCCACAACTTCCTCAGCGTCTACATCCTGCCGCTGGCTATGGCACCGATGTTCGTGCGTGTGTTTATGGACTCGCGCACGGCGTTCGTCTGCCACGTCACGATGGTGCTCATCTGTACCGCTGCCGTGCGCTACCAGTACGAGTTTATTATCATCCAGCTCGTAGCCGGACTTGTGGCTATCTACTCGCTGCGCGAGCTGACACGCCGTGCGCAGGTGTTCAAGACGGGTTTGCTCGTGGCTGTGGGTAGTGCGCTCGTCTATATGGCTATGCAGATGATGCAGAGCAACGACCTCTCGCTCATCGACACCGATATGTACTACCACTTTGCTGTCAACGGTGTGTTCCTCCTGCTCTGCTATCCGCTTATGTACATCGTGGAGAAGATGTTCGGCTTCGTGTCGAGCGTCACGCTCTTCGAGTTGTCGAATACCAACCGCGGACTGCTGCGCGACCTCTCGGAGGTGGCACCGGGTACGTTCCAGCACTCTATCACCGTGGGCAACCTCGCAGCAGAGATAGCCAATAAGATAGGTGCCGACTCGCTCCTCGTGCGTACCGGTGCCCTGTATCACGACATAGGTAAGATGGAGGACCCCGTGTTCTTCACCGAGAACCAGGCAGGTGTCAATCCGCACGACAAGATGTCGTACATCGAGAGTGCGCGCATCGTGATGCGCCACGTCACCGAGGGCGTGCGCATGGCTGAGAAGGCAAACCTCCCGACGTTCATCCGCGACTTCATCCTCACGCACCACGGTCGTGGTGCTACGAAGTATTTCTATATAAAGTATCAGAACGAACATCCCGACCAAGAGGTGGATATAACGCAGTTCCAGTACCCTGGTCCTAACCCGTTCACACGCGAACAGGCCATCCTTATGATTGCTGATGGCGTTGAGGCTGCTTCGCGCTCACTCGTGGAGTACACGGAGGAGAGCATCTCTACGCTCGTCAACCGCATCATCGACAGCGATGTTGACGAGGGCTTCTTCAAGGAGTGTCCTATCACGTTCCGCGACCTCGCCCTCGCCAAGCTCGTGCTCATCGAGCGTCTCAAGTCGATTTATCACACCCGCATCTCCTACCCCGAAGCGAAAGGGTAACTCGAGGAGGGTATGGGTACTCTCTTTTTGCTGCTTTGTTGGTGCACTTGAGACAAGTGCACCCCCTGAGTAGCCTAAATATTTTTGTGTGAAATGTGCTGTAATTCAATAAAAAGCAGTAACTTTGCAGCGTACTATAAACCAATCTGTAATAACGAATTACATCTACAACCAATCTGTAATAACGAATTACATCTACAACCAATCTGTAATAACTAAAATTACATTATAAACCAATCTACAATGAAAAGAATTACTTTATTCTTTATCGCACTCTTTGCGTGCCTCTTCGTGGGCGTGCAGAGCACGAGTGCTGCTGCCTCAAAGAAGGCGGCTCCTAAGACACCGGAGTTCGTAACATCGGGCGATGGCGGTACTTACTATTACGTTAAGTTCCTGCGTAACGAGAAGGTGATGTCAGTAAGTTCTGACAACTGCATCCGCCTCTACTCAGGCAGTGGCGAAAGCTCACAGCAGTGGCGTCTCGTTGGAACGCAGGACAACTTCCAGTTCCAGAACAAGGACGGACAGTACATCGTGGTTAGCTCGCAGAGCCTTGGCGCTACCTCTACTGGTGCTGCTAACCCTACCCCGTTGCGTCCGAGCACATCAGAGCAGCCTGGCGGCTTCAAGCTGCAGGTAGCTCCGAACACAGACAACGGCACGGGCTGGGAGATCGTTGCCAACTCTAAGTCGGGCTACAACGTTGTGAACCTTTGGGGCGACCCAGGCGACGGCAACTCGATCGGCTTCTGGAAGACCAACGACCAGAACAACGTTGTTGTGTTCGTGAAGCCCGATACCGACCTCGGTGCTGCCGACTACAAGACAGTAGGTTCGATGACCTTCAAGCCTGAGAACAAGCTCACACTTTGGTACACCGAGCCAGCCACAACAGCCAAGCTCTACAGCGGCGGTCAGGGCTACTCAAACTGGATGGAGTACGCATTGCCTATCGGCGACGGTCAGTTCGGCGCTTGCCTCTTCGGCGGCGTGTACAGAGACGAGATCCAGTTCAACGAGAAGACTCTCTGGAGCGGCACACCAGCACGCTCATCACAGGGCGGCAAGGGCTACGGCAAGTACGAGAATTTCGGTTCTATCTACGCTAAGGACCTCAGCGGCGAGTTCGGTCTTACCACCGACAAGGCAGCTTCTAACTACGTTCGTTTGCTCGACCTCACAACAGCTACAGGCAAGACAATGTTCAAGTCGGCAGCCGGCGTTGAGTACACACGCGAGTACATCGCTTCCAACCCTGCACGCGTCGTAGTGGCTCACTACACAGCAAGCAAGGGCGGCAAGCTCAGCTTCCGCTTCACAATGGCTGCAGGCTCAATCACAGCCGACCCGACATACGCTGACGGCGAGGGCACATTCAGCGGCAAGCTCGAGACCATCAGCTACAACGCACGCATGAAGGTAGTGCCGGTAGGCGGCACAATGACAACCGACGACGAGGGTATCGAGGTTATCGGTGCTGACGAAATCATGGTTGTGCTCGGTGGTGGCACCGACTTCGACGCTTACGAGAGCACATATACAAAGAACACATCGGCTTTGGCTCAGACCATTTCTGACCGCGTGGCAGCAGCTGCTGCTAAGTCGTGGGCAGACCTCTATGCAGAGCACGTAGCCGACTATCAGAGCTTCTTCAACCGTTGCGAGTTCGACCTCGCCGGTACGAAGAACGATATGACAACCAACCGTCTTATCGACACATACAACAGTGGTCGTGGCGCAGACGCTCTCATGCTCGAGCAGCTCTACTTCGCTTACGGCCGCTACCTCGAAATCTCTTCTTCACGCGGTGTCGACTCTCCGTCGAACCTCCAGGGTATCTGGAACAACATCAACGGCGTGGCTTGGAACTCGGACATCCACTCGAACATCAACGTACAGATGAACTACTGGCCGGCTGAGCCTACAAACCTCAGCGAGATGCACCTGCCGTTCCTCAACTACATCTGGGCGATGGCAGAGAAGCAGCCGCAGTGGAAGCAGTGGGCAAAGCTGCAGGGTCAGGACCGCGGTTGGACTTGCTTCACCGAGAACAACATCTTCGGCGGTGTGAGCGCATTCAAGAACAACTACGTTATCGCCAACGCTTGGTACGCTACACACCTCTGGCAGCACTACCGCTACACACTCGACCGCGAGTATCTGAAGCGCGTGTTCCCGGCAATGCTCTCAGCATCGCAGTTCTGGATGGATCGCCTCAAACTGGCTTCTGACGGCACATACGAGTGCCCGAACGAGTGGTCGCCGGAGCACGGACCAGAGTCGGAGAATGGCGTTGCACACGCACAGCAGCTCGTTTACGACCTCTTCAGCAACACTCTCGCTGCTATCGACGTGCTCGGCGACGATGCTGAGGTGTCGGCTACCGACCTCGCTACACTGAAGGATCGCTTCTCTAAGCTCGACAAGGGTCTTGCTACAGAGAACTATACCGGCTACTTCGGTTCGGCTATACCTACAGGTACAAAGATTCTGCGCGAGTGGAAGTACAGCACATATACAAGAGGTGAGAACGGCCACCGCCACATGTCGCACCTCATGTGTCTCTATCCGTTCTCACAGATCGAGCCGGGTACAGAGCTCTTCGACGCAGCAGTCAACTCAATGAAGCTTCGTGGCGACGGTGCTACAGGCTGGTCAATGGGCTGGAAGATGAACCTCTGGGCACGCGCCCTCGACGGCGACCACGCCCGCACAATCCTCAACAACGCCCTCGCTCACAGTAACGGTGGCGCAGGCGTGTTCTACAACCTCTTCGACTCGCACGCTCCGTTCCAGATCGACGGCAACTTCGGTGCTTGCGCCGGCATCGCCGAGATGATTATGCAGAGCAACTCTGGTCTTATCCGCATCCTGCCGGCTCTCCCGTCAGCTTGGACAGAAGGTCACATGCACGGCATGAAGGCTGTAGGCGACGTAACCGTAAGCATCGACTGGAAGAACGGCGAAGCTACACGCGTCACACTCACCAACAACCAGGGACAGACAATGCGCGTACACTACAAGAACCTCGCTAAGGCTAAGGTTTACGTAGACAACGAGCTGAAGGAAGTGGCTGTAGAGGACAACGTAGCTACACTCACCGGTGCTAACGGCTCGGTAGTAGTGCTCGACTTCGACGGCTCGTTCACTCCGACTGGCATCAACGCAGTGAAGACCGATGTTGCACGCGACGGATACATGTACAACGTAAGCGGTCAGCGCGTAAACGATACATACAAAGGCATCGTCATCAAGAATGGCAAGAAGATGCTGAAGAAATAAAGACTCTTGAGATGGTGTGTCGCTGACACACCATCTTTTTTTTTATGATACGCGCAACAACAACTATGTTGCCGTAGCACTATAACCGTGTTGCCGTAGCACTACAACCGTGTTGCCGTAGCACTATAACCGTGTTGCCGTAGCGTGGTAATAATGCGACAGTTTTGGCATTGTTATCACCCAATCAATCCCAAGGTGGTTAAAATATTTTTAAAAAGTTGAAAAATTACCCCCCCCCGTACGTAAAATTCTGTGCTTTGTTTGATTGTATATCGCGTTTTTTTGATAATTTTGCAAACTAAAAGAGTGTAAAAATTACAACAATTATAACGAAGATAAGACAGGACTATTTCATAGTTATAGTATGACAGACAGAACGATGACATTGGATGGCGGTAAACTCCCGATGCAGATGGACAGAGTTGACGAAATTCTCAACTCTGCAGAGATTGGCATTTACAGGATTATTCTGCGCAAGGGCGAGCATCCACGGCTTCAAGGTTCAGCAAATTTGCGCGAGCTGTTAGGCGTAGACAAAGACTGCCGCTTTACAGAGGAAGAGTTCTACGACTATTGGTATTCGCGTATAGCTCCGGCAGATGTATTGTCGAAGGGTATGTCGCTTGATGATATTTTCGATCAGGATCATTTTGAGAATACATACCGCTGGGACCACCCTACGTTGGGTTTGCGCTATGCGCGTTGTGGCGGTGTGGTATCGGTGAAGGAGGATGGCACACGCGTTATGGAGGGCTACCACCAGGACTTTACTGAGCACGTGGAGCGCACCATGCAGGACGAACTTGTTGTGAAGTCGTTAGCCAATATCTACTCCTGCTTGTTCTACGTCGATTTGGATACAGAACAATACATGTCGTACATCAACACGCTACACGTCATCACGAAGTACATACCGCGTACGGGCAATGTTCGCGATGCTATGAAAGTGTTCAACGAGCAGCTCTGCAAGCCCTGCGACCGTTCGATGTTAGAGGAGTTTAACGACCTCTCCACAATAAACGAGCGATTGCGATTTAACAGCGTTGCACGCATCCACTTCCAGAGCACCATCTACGACTGGTTGCGCCTGGCGTTCATCGTCTGCGACCGCCATAGCGACGGCAGCGTGAAGAGCATGGTGGTAGCCGTGAAGGATGTCTCCGAGATGAAAGAGATGGAGCACGAACGTATAGAAGAGCTGAAGCGGAATATCCGCGCCAACCGCTCGAAGACGCAGATGTTGCAGAATATGACTCACGAGATACGTACTCCGCTCAACGCCATGTTCGGTTTCTCGCAGCTGCTCTGTATGCCCGACGGTTACGTGTCGGAGACGCAGAAGCACGAGTACTTCAACTATATATTCAACAGTTTCAACATGCTCTCGATGCTTATCGACGACGTGCTGGACGTAGCCGATGCCGAGCACGGCAACTATCGCGTGGAGAAAGGACGCTTCGCCGTGAACGAGATGTGTCGCAATGCGATGCTCATGGCTGATATGCGCCGCCACGCCAACGTCAACATGTATTTCACGTCGGACGTGGCAGACGATTACTTCATCGAGTCGGACAGCAGACGCATACAGCAAGTGCTCGTCAACTTCCTCACCAACGCCTGCAAACACACCGTGCAAGGCGAGATACATCTGCACCTCTCCACCACGGAGACCCCCGGCAGGCTCACCTTCTCCGTAACCGACACCGGCACGGGCATACCGCCGGAGATGGCGAAGGACATCTTCGAGCGATATAAGAAGCTGGACGGCAACGTGCAAGGCTCCGGACTCGGACTGCACATCTGCAGCATCATAGCCGACCGACTCGGTGCCGAGGTGAAGCTCGACCAGACATACACCAAGGGGGCGCGCTTCCTTTTCATTCTTTAAGTATAAACTCTTAATACTGAGTACACGACATTGATAAGCAATCTCCTGACAGCTGGATACCAGTATCCTGACGGACACTCGGTAGACTTTTACGGAGTGGAAGTGATTCAGTTCTATGTGCAACGCTTCCTTCTATATTTCTCAGACTATGCAATACACATCCGTGTGTTGTATGGTATGATATTGCTCTGCATACTTACGCTTATCGTACTCTTTGTTCTCTTCTTTTTGAAAATCAGGCGCAACAACCGCGACCGACGTGCGTTTGAGGTTGCACGTGCCGACCTCTACGATGGCTTCTACCATGTGCTCACCTCCGACATCATGTCTAACTACGAGGATGTGGAGATGGCCTGCAACGCTACGCTCGACAACATCAAGAAGAAGTATCGCCCCGAAATACTCTCCCGACTCATTTCCGAGATTTGTATGGATTTGAGTCGTGAGCTGCCAAGCATACCTAACGCCGAAACACTCTGTGCGCTCACCGGCGTCAAGACTTATTACGAGCGCAATCTTGCCACAGGACATCTCGTATTGCAAACTCTGCAAAACGTGGTGAACATGCACATCTGTGTGAGCGAGGGACTCCTCGCCGTCTACATCAACCATTACAACGACAACGTGCGACAGATGGCGCGCATGTGTCATGTCATATCATCACAAGCCGACCCTTACCACTACTTCATCAGCGACCTTGAGAACGAGCATGGCGTGTGGCGTCTGATGATGCTCCACCGCCTCTTTGCATGGCTTTGGGCTAACGACCGGCAGATGCCGCAGTTCCTCATACTCACCGAGAACATAGAGAACGAGGAGTCGGTGCGCTTTCTGATTGAAGAGGTGGCTTACTGGGGCAGCGAGCGCGAGAAGGCAGCACTGCATACGCTCTTCCTCTCGCCCAACTACACCTACCGCACAGCGGCACTGCACGCTGTAGCACTTCTGCACGACGCGTCGCAAGAGCAGGCAGCACTCGACTCCTACGACCAGCAACCCGAGTCGGTGCGCCGGGAAGTGCTGCGCGTGCTGGCAGCCATCAACTCGGGTAAGCACGTCGACTTCTTCGTACACGCCTATCGCACATCATCGTCGAAGGAGACACGCGAGGTGGCACTCGCCTGCCTCTACTCCTACGGCAGTGCCGGCAGATACGCCTTCGAGGAGTTGCGTGGCGAAGTGCTTGAGAGCAAAACCGACCGCGTGCTGCTCGACCAGATTGACGCAATGGCTATTATCAACCAAATGAGGATGCTTTAAAACTATGTGGGAGTTCTTACTATATTTCTTTGGCTATACCATCCTGGCATACTCAATGCTGCTCATCGCAACGTATGTCATGCTGCTCGTCTTCGCCTACCGCTATAGCACGGGCTATAAGCGTTGGTCGGACGACTATATACGCAACATGGTGCAGAGCGCACCCTACGTGCCGAGCATATCCATCGTGGCTCCTGCCTACAACGAGGAGAAGACCATCGTCGACAACGTGCGCTCGCTGCTCAATATGGACTATCCTAAGTTCGAGGTGTGCATCGTCAACGACGGCAGTAAGGACAAGACCCTCGAACTGCTCATCAACACCTTCGACCTTGTGGAGGTGCCGTTCGACTACGTGCAGAAGGTGCATAGCGCACCATTCAAGCGTCTGCTCCGCTCTACCAACCCCGACTACGCCAAGCTCGTGGTGGTGGACAAGGTGAACGGCGGAACAAAAGCCGATGCCGTGAACGCCGGACTGAACGTAATCTCTACGCCGTATTTCATCAACACCGACGTAGACTGCATCCTCTCGAAAGATGCCATGTATCAGTGTATCTTCCCTGTCATCATGGACGAGACGATCATCGCCGTGTCGGGAACGATGTCTATGAGCAACGGCTCAACGCTGCACGACGGTAAACTCGTCGACATACGTCCGTCGAGCCGCCCCGTGCCGCTCTTCCAGGACTTGGAGTACAAACGCTCGTTCCTCGTCGGCAAGATGGGATGGAGCAAGATCAACGCCATGAACAACGTGTCGGGCGGTTACGGACTCTTCTCTACAGAGGTGGTCATCAACGCCGGCGGCTACAGCAGCTCGTCGTTCGCCGAGGATATGGATATGATTACGCGAATGATAGCCTACTGCTGCGACTTCAACCGCAAGTATCGTGTGGTGCAAATCCCGCACACGTGCTGCTGGACCGAGGGTCCGTCGACCTTGCACATGCTCTACCGCCAGCGCACACGTTGGGGACGCGGACTGATACAGACTATGTGGGAGCACCGCCGACTGCTCTTCAACCCGAAGTACAAGCGTCTCGGAGTCATCACGATGTCCTACACGTTCCTCTTCGAGTTCCTCGCACCGATCATAGAGTTCTTCGGAACCATTATGATAGTGTACCTCGCCTTCACGGGCGGTGTCAACTGGAGCACGTTCTTCGTCACCTACTTCGCCATATATGTCTTCAGCTTCATGCTCTCGGCGTTCGTGGTGTTCTACGACTATCTGCTCGGCTGCTCCTACACCAGCGTGCGCAGCTATCTGAAGCTGCTGTTGGCGGCAGCGTTGGAGCCTATCGTCTACCACCCGATAATCGTGGTGTGCTCGTTAGTGGGCTACTTCAAGTACATAACACGCCAGAAAGCCGTGTGGGTGTCAATGGAACGAACCGGTGTGAAGCACGCTACTGTGCCTGCAGGTGGCAGTCAGCCAGCCCAACAGTCGGCACCGCAGCCAAATGCAAACCAATCGAACTGATTATTATGAGATACAAAATACTGACCATAGCAATACTCTTCTCGGCTGTTCTGACCTCTACGGCGCAGAACACGCAGAACCGTGAGCATCTCAGTCGTAAGTACACGCCTGCTAAGGAGGGTCTGCCTGCCTACTACGAGCAGCAGGCACGCGCTCTGTTCAAGAGCGGGAAGTGGGCTGAAGGACGCAAGATGGTGGAGGAGGGCTACGACAAGTATGGCTCGCTCTCTGCTTACAACGAACTGTTGGGCACCTATTGGTATCACTACAAGAACTACGACAAGGCACGTTTCTACTTCATACGTTCCATAAAAGACGACAACGGCAACCTGCAGTCGAAGACAATGCTCATGCGATTGGAGGAACTGACGAAGCACTATAGCACGGCGATTGTCTACTGCAACGAACTCTTGGAGGCTGCGCCCTACGACTTCACGCTCTGGAAGAAGAAAATAGAACTCTACCGACTCGACGGAAACACCGTGGAAGCAACACGTCTGCTGCAACGACTCGCCGAGATATACCCCGACAGAGTGGAGGTGAAGAAGGAGATGGCGTGGGACTATGACCAACGCTATCGCAAGCTGGTCAAGACAAACAACCTCGTAGGACAGGAGGAAGCACTGCGCAAACTGATCGAAATATCCCCCAGGAACGCCGAATACCAAATGGCACTCTGCAATCTGCTGCTGAAGACAGGACGCTTGGAGCAAGCTGCCGACCAGGCAGGACACGCCGCAACGCAGGTGAAGCAGCCACTGCCGTTCGTCGAGAAGAAGGCAAGCATACTCGGCGATATGACCCGCTACAGCGAAGCCTTGTCGTATATCAGCATGTCGGAGCGCACACTCTCGGGCGTGCGAGGCGCACAAATCAACCGGATGAAGAACAAACTGGAGGAGGAACGGGCACGCTATGCGGCTCAGAACGACCCCTACACCGCATACGCACGCCTCTACGAGAAGAACCATTCGGAGGAAGCACTCACCTATCTGCTCAATACGTCGATGAGCCGGGGCTACCTCGACGATGCGCTGATGTACATCCGCGAGGCTCGCCGTCGGCGTGGCGACACGCAGAACCTGCTCTTCCGCGAGTACACCATGCAACGCCGATTGGGCAACCAGCGTGCTGCCATTGTGCTGTTGGAGCGTATTCACAACATGTACCCGAGCAATCAGGAGGTGAGCGAAGAGCTCTGCGCTATACGCTTGGAGGAGGTGCGCCGACAGATGGATCTGAACAAGTACGAAGAGGTGATACCGATGTTGGAGAAGTTGCAGACATTCAGTGTCGACCAAGAGACAAAGACCGCCATCGAACGTCGTCTCCTCACATGCTACATACAAACCGGTAAACGACAGAAGGCACTCAACCAGTTGGAGAAGTCATACAGCGACCCTGCGAAGCGTGCGGCTATGTACGAGGATATCGTGACACCGTATATCAAACAGCTCATGGCTGAGGGCAGACTGCGTCAGGCAGAGGCGGAGATAATAAAGGTGCTGAACAACGAGAACCCTTCTTCCGACATCTTGCGTATGGGCATAACCACTGCGCTACTGCTGAAGAAGAACAACGACGCTGTGACACTTGTGGAGTGGGGACGCAAACGCTATCCCGCCGACCCGTTCTTTGTGCTGAAGGAAGCGCAACTGAAGGCAAGCGTAGGCGACTACGAAGCGGCACTGCAGCGGCTGCGTCCGATGGTAGACGAGTACATCGGCGACTCGGTCGTTGTCGGTGCGTACGCAGGATGTTGCGAGGCGTTTGCCATGAAATACATGGAGGAGAAACGCTATGATGAAGCCATGCAGCTCATAGACGAAGCCATGGTCTACTATCCCAATAATAAGCAGCTCATACTCGCTAAAGCTACTATATACGAGAAGCGGAAAGAGTGGAAGAAAGCCATTGAGCAGTATCAGCTATATCATCCTTCGCCCTACGAGCTCGGCGAGTACAACAATCGTATGACAATGCTCAGACGACGTGCCATGTACAACGCAGTGGTCATCGACTACCAGCGAGCACGTCCGGCAAAGGAAGACAACATCAGCTCGAAGGCATTTCTTTCGTACTCGCGCTACGCTAAGCGCAACGCCTACACCGTCGGCGTGGGATATGCCGGTCGCGACGGTGCAACGAAGGCGGCTAACGGAGACGACGAAGGTGGAAGTGGAGTGCAGTTGAGCGGCGAGTGGGAACACGAGTGGAACGACAAGCTAAGCACAACAGCAATAGTTAGTTGGGCTAACAAGTTCTTCCCGAAGATACGTGCCGAGCTCAACGGCACCTACCTGCTGCCATACGAACTGACTGCAAAGGGCAGCCTGTCGTATCGACTCATCGGTGGCGACAAGAACACGTCGCTGTTGAGCTTAGGCGTTGGGGCTACAAAGCCTGTCAACATCTTTGAGGTTGGAGCCGACTTGCGCACGTTTGTAATGCTTGGCGAGAAGTCAGCCAGCTTCGACGGGCACTTCTTCGTCAACGGCAGCGTGATAGCTAAGTGCTATCCCATCGAGGGAAGCAAGACAAACTTGTTCCTGACGGGCAGTGTGGGTAACGCACCGGAAGTGTCGCTCATCGACAATTCGATGCCGATAAGGTTCAGTCAGCTCAACACGATGCTCGGCTTTGGTGGCGTCTACTCGCTCAATGCGACGCTCGACTTCGGACTCTCTGGTCAGTGGTACACCATGTCGGTGAAGTCGGACGATGCAACGGGTGTCAACAACAGTAAGAACTATCTATATCTCAATGCAAATGTTACAATCCATTTCTAAGTCTTTGGCGGCACTCGTCGTGGGCGTTGTGCTCGGTGGGTGCCACAGCAATGCGCAGACAGCGCAGAGCGCAGACCCCCTGTCCGAATATCACGGGTTGTACACACCTTCCAACACGGAGGCGTTTCAGGCATCCATGCACACCAATCATCCCGATTACGACTGGGGAGTGTGGGGGCATAACCTCGCAAAGCTCGTCAAGGACGAAGCCACAGACGATATGTACGCCATCGTCGACGGCAAGCGCAGCCGCAAGCAGTTCTGCTTCTCCAGCCAGTCACTATATAATAAGGTACGCGAATACGTACTCGATCAGTACGGTTGGGGCACTGCCGACTACAGCGAGCGCATCAGCATAATGCCTATGGACAACAAGACGGCGTGCACCTGCGACGATTGTACAGCCCGAGGCAACACCTCCACCAACGCAACACCTGCTGTCACGGCGTTCGTGGAGCGTTTGGCTGAGGAGTTTCCGCGCCATAAGTTCTTTACGTCGGCTTATCACACAACCAATACGCCGCCCGCAACGTCGCTCGCTGCCAACGTCGGAACGTTCGTGTCGAGCATAAAGCTGCCTATGAGGGTCGACTTCACAAAGACGGAGGGCTACAACGAGTTCGTGCAGAACGTGAAGGCATGGCGCAAGCAGTGCTCACGCATTTACGTGTGGGACTACGAGCGCAACTACGACGACTATCTGTCGCCCTTCCCCTGCCTGCTCGCTATGCAGGCACGCTTCAGGCTATATCGCGACTTGCAGGTGCAGGGCGTGTTCGTCAATGGCAGTGGCGACGACTACTCGGCGTTCGACGACATGCAGACCTATGTCCTCGCGCTCCTCCTGGACAATCCGGACACCGATGTGCACGAGTCGATAGCACGCTACTACCGCGAGCACTATCCGCAAACCGCCGATTTGCTCACCACATACTACTGGGGACTGGAGCAGCGCGCCCAGTCGACCAACCATCTGCTGCCGCTCTATGGCTCCATGCAGGAGATGTGCGAGTCGTATCTCGATGTGCAGGAGTTCGTCAGCTTCCGTAGCCAGCTCGACAAAGCAAGCAAGCTTACAGTGGGCGACGAGCGCAAACGTCTCAACGCACTGCTCACCGCCCTCGCCTATACGCAGCTTGAGATGTACCGCACCGGACTGCTCGCAAAGGACGAGGAGACGATTGGCGAGATGCGCGAGATACTGAAGGGGCATAGCGAACTGAAAGGCATGAACAACCGCGACGAGTCGGGACACTCTATAGACGATTATCTGAAGAAATGGGAATAAACATAAGACATATAAAAGCCGTTCGGCGCACAGCCCTGCGCTCTGCGTTCGGCATACTGCTCCTTGTGGCTCTGGGATTAGTGGGCAGCAGTACGCTCACGTCGTGCCACAAGCGGCTCGCACTGACCATCGTGGAAGTGGAGGACTCCGTGCGCCACTATCCCTCTGTAGTGCTCGGCGACGAACTCACGATGGTGTACGTGCTGCGCAACACGGGCGACGAGATGCTGGTGATAACCGATATACAACCGGCTTGCCCCACTATCGAGTCGGCTGCGGAGAACGTGACGGCGATACCGCCAGGCGAGGAGGCTGCGCTAAAGTTCGTCTACCACGCCGACAAGAACATCGGACTGGCACGCCACAGCATACGCCTCTACGGCAATATCGCACCGAAAGGCGTGGCTGAACTCGTGTTCGACACGCATGTAGTGCGCCCATCGATCGACCTATCCGACCACGAGGAGTATCACCAGAAAGTGCTGCGCTCTGCAGGCGAACACCTCCTCGACGGACGCTATAGCGAGAAGGGATACTATACGGATGACCATCCGTCAAGAGATGAAGAATAAAAATAAAATAACAAAACAAAATAACTATAACACGTAATAATTATGAAAGAGATTGCAGGTGTTTGCTCCAATACATTCAAAATCCTTATTGTCGACGACATACCATTAAACTTGCTTTTGCTCGACAAGATGCTTAAGCCGTTCGAGTTTCAACTGGTGAAAGCTTCCAACGGACGCGAGGCACTGCATGCCATACAAGAGCGTTTGGGCACCCCAGAGGAAATAGACCTCGCCATTGTCGACCTTATGATGCCCGACATCGACGGCTACAAGGTGATAGAGGTGCTGCGCAACGGTGCTAACGACGGCGAGTTTAACATTCCGGCGCATAGCAAGGAGAAACTACCGATCGTGATACTCTCGGGCATGAACTTCAGCGAGGACATAAAGCGTGGCTTGGAGCTTGGTGCCAACCAGTTCGTTACAAAGCCTGTTGTCATGGCGCAGCTCTATAGCACTATCACCGAAGAATTAACAAAGAAAATACAGGCAGGTAAATGTCAATGACAAATGATTTATATTGGGTGTCGGTGTTGGGCTACATAGTCATTACGCTGACTATCCTCATACGAGAACGCAAGTATATATACCACAGCGAAAAGGTGGGACGTGCCTTCATGCCTCTTGTGTGCATCTCCTTGACGTTTTTTGTCGTCGACTTCTTATGGGGGTTGTGCTTGGTGAAGGCTATACGCTCCGATGTCGTCTACTACGCTTCGTCGGCGCTGCTCCACGTCTTGGCTGTCGTCACCACCTTGTCGTGGCTTTGCTATGTGCTGCAATACATAAGGTGTCCGCGCAGGTATCGTTACGTCATTCAATTCGTATCGACTGTTTTACTGCTCTCCGAGGTGGTGTTGGTCATCGCCAACTTCTTCAGTCCGGTTCTGTTCCGCATCGTCGACGGCGAGTACATGCGTTGCAAGTATGCCCTTGTCACAGCGTTCAACGTCTACTCGGTGTTTGCGGTGGTGTTGTTAGGCACGCTCTTCACCATGATGCGCAGAGGCATAGGTGCTAAAGGCTGCATAAGGTGCAAGGCAGTGTCGTTCTCTTCGCTCATACCGCTACTGCCGGGCATCATGAATGTGAAGTATTTCGCATCGCCCTTCTTCAGTATGGGCTTCATGTTGTCGGTGCTGATACTGTACGTGTTTGTTGTTACAGCTGCTCGCGAGAAACTTTATCAAAGCAAGACGAAGTTTCTGCAGAACATGAGTCACGAGATACGCACATCGCTCAATATGGTGTATGGTTTCGCGCAGCTGCTCGGTATGCCCGAGGGGTCGTGGACTGACGAGGAGCGCGAGAAGTACAACACCTACATCAACGACAATTATCGTATGCTCGACCTGCTGCTCAACGACCTCATCGAGTACACGCAGACCAACCAAAAGACGTTCGGCGTGAGCTGCGAGCCGGTTGATGTGGCAAAGATATGCGATAGCACGCTGCAGTCGCTCCAGTTCGCGCAGTCGAAGTCTAAGCAAGTGCAGTTGCAGAACGAGCTGCCCGACGGCTTCACCATAAAAAGCGACGCACGACGCATACAGCAGATACTGATGCATATGCTCTTCTACGGTGTGCAGTTCGCGTCGAGCGACGAACTGCTGCTGAGTGCCAAGCTCAATGCCGGCGCACTCGAACTCGCAGTAGTAGACCCCAACAGCAGCATGTCGGGAATGAAAGAGCTGCCCGTGTACGTTAAGAATACGCTCTACGACCCGGATGTAGACGACCTCGGCGTGCGTATCGAGTTGTGTCATCGAATGGCATGCCTCTTAGGCGGATGTATATACATCGACACGAAGAGCAAGGACGGTGTGCGCATCGTCTTACAAATGCAGAACATACTATAGTTTTTTATAACATCAATTCTTTAACAATTTAATCAAGCAATTATGAAGAAAGTATTATTACTTATCATGTCTGTCATAATGCTGACAGCATGTTCGTCTGACGACGATGGCGCAGGTGTTAAGAATAATGCGCCCGCAACGCAAGTGTTCGTGATGGGGCAGGAGGTGAAGGCTAACGCGGCAGCCCCCGTTTCCGTCTTGGCAACGTATGCTCCGGCTTATTATTTCATTCGTGTGGACAACCGTATCCCGAACATGGGAGCGTGCAAGCCCAACTATTATTGGCCGCGCACTGTGCGTGGCGGTTCGGTCTTCGCCGAGGGCAACAAGGGTACAGTGAACACCACTTATCCCTACTGGAAGTTCTTCGGTCAGGACGGCATCACCAAGTACGTGTACGACACTACGGGCAAGGCTGTGCAGGCTACACTCGGCGACGTGCCTTCTTACGCGTCGCTGATGTCTGCCAACCAGGACTGGTCGCTGGATGTTGACGAGATTGACACCAAGGACTTGCACATCATCTGGTATGTGTCTAAGTTCGAGAGCGGCGTTTGGCATGTCGACGGCGTGCTCACGTTCAAGAGTGTAGACAACATCACTGATGTGCCAGGCATCAACAAGGATAATAAGTTTGAGGATTCTGCCGAGACTCCTTCGCTGCCTAACGACGGCAAGGGCAACATCGAGGTGGATATACACCAGCAGGAGCACAACACATGGCAGGAGATTAAGACCACGGTTCATGTGCGCGACCTCGTAGACAATGTCGTAGTGGAGATTCCGCTCGAGTACGAGAACATCGCTGAGTCTGACGACTTCGCTATCCGCACTTACGATGTAGAGCTCGACTCGCGCATCTACATCAACGGCACCGAGTATGCTCTCGACAGCACCAACCCCGTGAAGGTGACCATCGAGCACCGTGCCGACAAGGCTGTGTTCACAATCGTGTGCAAGGATGCTAAGTATCTGGCTGCGCTGCGCAAGGAGTTTGAGGATGGTGTAACGGTAGAAATCCACACCTATCCGAAGAACCTCACACCGGAAGTGGTATGGGGCAAGCTGAAGAACTCTACCGTGAAGGTGTCGCCAGCCTCGTATGAACACCTTATCTTCAAGGGTGCGACGAGTGCGTTGTTCACCGAGTAGGTGAGTGCATAATAGTATAAAACGAAACGAGGTCAATGCGCGTGCATTGACCTCGTTTTGTTTATGCTTGTATATTGCTGTTTGCTTAGAACGTGATGTTCACACCGGCTGCAAACGCGTTGTTGTTACGTGTGTAATCAGAGTTGTAAGTGTTAGACACGCCGGGAGCGAGAGTAACGGTCTCCGAAGTCTTCACGTGGTTGTAGAACGTGTGGAAGTAAGCCACGGTGAAGTCGAGCTTCTTTGTGATGTGGTAAACGCCGCCCAAGCCAACAGAGTTGGAGCCTACAACGAACGACTTGTCGTCCATGTACTTGTCTGTCAAGCCGTAGTTGGTGTTCTGCCAACCGGTGCTGACAGTAATCTTCTTTGTCACGTCGTACTCAACGCCGGCGTTGAACTCGAGTGTGCCGCGCTTCTTGAGCAGCTTGTTGCGGTTGTTGTACGATGTAGCGTTATAGTCGTCGAACCAGTGGAAGCCCACGTTGATGCGCAACTCGTCGATAGGGCTGTAGCCCACGCCCACGGTGAGCAGCGACGGGATGTCGCCCGCAATCTTCTTGCCGTCGGCGTACTCGCCGATAGCCTTGTTGATCTTCGAGTCGAACTGCTGCTTCAGACCTGCTGTTGTAGCCACAACGGTTGGGTTAGCGAGCACCGCAGTAGAAGTCTGCTCAGCCTTGATCATAGCCTGCTCCTGCGGCAGACCAGCCTGCATGAACTTGGCGGTGAGAATCTTGTTCATCTGATTCTTCAGATTGTCGTCGAGGTTACCGATAGACGGCAACTGATTGACCGACTTGTTCTTCAGACGCATACGAGTCTTGAACTCGTACTTAGCCGAGAAGTTCCAGCGTCCGGTCTTATAGTCGACAGCCAACATTGGTGTGAAGCCGATGCCGCTCTGATCGCAGCTCAGCTCGATGTTAGCCGAGTTCTCCTTCGATGGGTCGAGCACCTGGTAGAGCGGCATATTGCCCACCTTGATGTCCTCAACGTATCCGTAGTAGTTGCAGGTAGCGTAGATGCCGCGCAAGCCGGCGTAAACGCTGAAGTTGTCTGAAACCTTGTATGCAGCACCAGCCGAGAGACCGAAGTAGTACTGACGACCATGCATGTAGCTGTTGAAGCTGTATGAACCCTTCTTGCCGAAAGCCTGGTCGGAGGTGAACATCTCTGCGCCGAGCGCGTTGTCGATAGCACCAGCCAAGCCGATAGCACCCATAGCTGTCTCGCCAACGATCTTCTCGAACGAGCCGAGTCCGTTGTCGAACGTACACTTACCGCCACCGCCGGTCAGAGCGAAGTTGCCCTGCAGTGACCATCTGCCCTTGTTGTAGGCATACTGGAAAGACGGGATAACGGGAGCGAAAGCCTTACCCTTGAAATCGCGTGGAGTAGTGGGGTTGTTCACGTTGTTGGTGAACAACTTGTAGTCGTTCTTGATAGTACGTGTCTGGTATGCCAGCTGCCAGTTGATGGCGAGGTGGTTACCTTCGCCCATAAACACAACGCCGGCAGGGTTGTAATACACACCATCAATACCAATAGAAGCCTCGCGGCTCATCATACGATTAAAAGCGACGTGCTGGTTGGTGTTAGTGAGAAGACCACCGGCGAAAGTCGCACTGCTTGAGGCAATCGCTGCTGTCAAGCATACTGTTTTAAACTTGTTTACCATAATTACCTTAAATAATTGGTTGCAAAGTTAGCTGAATTGTTCTAAACTTCGGCTGTATTGTGGTCTATTTTAATAACTATTAACGCTTTGCGGTTCAACTTAGCATGTGCGTATGTTATACTTTTGTCACCGCTCGCGTTCGCCACCCGATCAGATTGCGTTCGGTGCCCGATCAGATTGCGTTCGCCACCCGATCGGATTGCGTCCGCCATCCGATCAGATTGCGTCCGGTATCCGATGGCATTTGGTAGGAGGCTACGGCATTCCTGCCGTAGCCATCGCCGATAGTTTCCCATAGTCAGAAGTGGTCATTGGCTGCTATGGAGGGTGTGTCAAAACTATAGAATTGTGATGAATGGCTAACTGTAGGAGACTA
>OKSA01000874.1_pt1 | contig 28922 bp, 25 predicted proteins | sample 1601181 | NCBI WGS metagenome assembly OKSA01 (sample SAMEA3541538, study PRJEB24748) | human gut metagenome | biome: human gut; feature: human-associated habitat; material: faeces | place: China | collected 2012
ATGGCCGACCTGGACCACGAGACGAACAACCGCCGTGGCGGCGGTTATGCTCCGCGCTCCCGCCGCGGCCGCTGAACCCAATGAACTGATCGGGCCTGTCCCCAGCCGGGACGGGCCTGTTTTTGTGAACTGCGCCCCGGCGCAAGAAAGGAACGCTAAATGCCTGCAAAATTTGAACTGATCGCGCCCTGCTTCTTCGGCTGCGAGTCCACGGCCAACTTCGAGCTGCGCCGCATCGGCGCGGAGAACATCCGGGTCAGCGATGGCCGTCTGACCTTTGAGGGTGGTGCGGAGATGATCGCAGCCGCAAACCTCAACCTGCGCACCGTTGAGCGCGTCATGCTGCTGCTGAACACCTACCCGGCCTCCACCTTCGATGAGCTGTTCGATGGCGTGTACGCCATCCCCTGGGAGGAGCTGCTCCCTGCCGATGCGGCCTTCCCCGTCACCGGTTCGTCCCTGAACAGCCAGCTGACCAGTGTGCCCGCCTGCCAGAGCATCATCAAGAAGGCCGTGGTCAAGCGGCTGATGACCAAACACCATACCTCCGTTCTGCCGGAGACCGGTGCGGAGTATAAGATCCGCTTCATGCTGCGCAAGAACGTCTGCGAGATCATGCTGGACACCACCGGCGACGGCCTGCACAAGCGCGGCTACCGCCGCAACGCCATGGAGGCCCCCATCCGCGAGACGCTGGCGGCGACCATCGCCGACCTGGGCCGTGTCCGTCGCGACAGCCTTGTGGAAGATCCTTTCTGCGGCAGCGGCACTCTGCTCATCGAAGCGGCCCAGAAGGCCATGAACATCGCCCCCGGCCTGAAGCGCCGCTTTGCCGCCGAGCGGTACAGCTTCGTGCCCGCGTCCATCTGGGCGGAGCAGCGCCAGAAGGCTCTGGCCGAATCCAAGCTGGATGTCGGTTTTGAGGCCTTCGGTTACGACATCGACCCCGCCGCCGTGGCGCTGGCCAACGCCAACGCCAAGCTGGCCGGTGTGGAAAAGCGCTGCCACTTCGAGGTGGCCGATGTGGCGGCCTTTGAGGCCAGACCCGAAGCCATCGTCCTGACCAACCCCCCGTACGGCGAGCGGATGAGCACCATCGAGGGGGCCGCCCAGCTGGCCCGGACGCTGGGCCGCCAGATGGAAGCCCACCCCTGCGCGGGCGTCTACGCCATCACCGCCGACATGGAGTTCGAGAGCCACTATGGCAAGCGGGCCAACAAGCGCCGCAAGATGTACAACGGCATGATCCCCTGCCAGCTGTATATGTACTACGAGGCCCCGAAGTTTGAGCACAAGGCAAAGCCCATGCCCAAACAGGGCTTTGACGGCAAGCGTTCCACCGGCCGTTTCGAGAAAAAATAAGCAAAAGTAATGCTTTACAGCTGCACCGAACGGGAAAGTTTGGTGCGGCGGTTGCTTTTCCGGGGCTGACAAGGTGCGAATCTTTTACATTTCGTCAGTTGCATCCAAGACCGAAAAAAGGTATACTTGTACTATTATAAGAACATGCAGCGCGAGGCTGCTGGAAAGGGAGGACGGCAATGGAAGGGCGCATGAGACCCTATCTTCCGGAGCTTACCATCCGCGATTATAACACCTATCTGTGGTATCTGCGGGGGGTGCGTTGGCAGATGAGCCGCAGCTACGGGTTCTACTCCTGTCGGCTGCTGCAACACAACGGTGTGCTGTTCGCGCTTCTGGCGGACAGTCTGGCCGGCCGGCCAGCCACCTGCGTCAACCAGCGCCTGCCCGGTACGCTCTGCTACAGGCAGATGATGTGCCAGACCCAGGGCATCCGCCTGGCGGCACAGGTGGAAGTGATGATGGGCTGGCATAAGCTGCAGGACCGCCGCTGGGACGAGCTGCCGCTCCGGAGCCAGCTGTTCCGCGCGGTGGATCACGCTCTCCTGCGCCGCGCCTACGAAAAGGCAGTGAACGAAAACCCTGCGCTGGAACGTCTGTTTGGGCAGGAACAGGCACAGGCTGTGGTCCAGATGAACCTGAACGCAAAGAACTACGGCGTGGCAGCGGAGCCGATGAGCAACATCTACGGTGCGCTCTACTCCACCCTCGCCACCGATGACCCCAGCCAACGCAAGAGCATGCGCTATATCGGCAGCTGCATCGGGCGGGTGTTCTATCTGCTGGATAAGGCCAGCCGGGTGGAAAAGGACCGCAAGGTGGGCCGGTACAATGTGTTTCTGGTCAATGGCATCAATGAGAAGGATGCTGCCATGGAAAATGCCCGGCGGCAGGCGCTGGCCGCAGCGAACGACCTGGTTCGCGCCTACGGGATGCTGGACGTCAAGCTGAACAAGTCACTCATCGACAACATCATGATCCTCGGCCTGCGCCATGCGGTGGACCCGCTGGACGCCGAGAACCAGCCGGTGCGCTGGGAGCTGCCGTGAAGGGCCGCAGCAGCTGGGCCATGGCCTACTGCGGCATGGCGGCGGCGCTGAGCGTCGCGCTGATGCTGCTGGGGGCCGTGGTGCCGGTGCTGATGTTCATTGCACCGGCCGCAGCCAGCCTGCTCATCGCTACGGTCTGCATGGAGTGCGGCATGAAGATGGCCCTTACGGCCTACGGCGCGGTGAGCCTGCTCAGCCTGCTGTTCGTGCCGGACAAAGAGGTGGCCCTCGTCTTCGTCTTTCTGCTGGGGTACTACCCGCTGGTCAAGCCAAAGTTCGAACGCATCCGCCCGAAGCTACTGCGGGGCGTGTGCAAGCTGCTGCTCTGCAATGGGGCACTGGCGGCGATGTACGGGCTGGTGCTGCTGCTCGTTCCGGCGGGCAGCATCTCGCAGGAGCTGCGCACCACAGCGTGGATCGTCTCGCTGAGCACACTGGCCATGGGCAATGTGGCCTTTCTGCTCTATGACCGGGCCATCCATAATCTGTTGCAGGTCTACCGCCTGGTCTGGCAGCCAAGGCTGTATAAGATGCTGGGGAGGTGACCCTCTCAGGCAAAGCCATCAGGCTTTGCCAGCTCTCCCAAAGGGAGAGCCATTGGCAGGCCGGTTTTGGCCGTGCTGGATGAGAAAGATATTGTGTTGTGAAAAAGCATCCGGGCTCCGCGACCGAGGTCAGCAACAGCTGCCAGAGAGAACGGGGGCTGCTGCTTTACGACAGAACAGACCCATACGAACAGCAGGAGCTGCCCGAAATGCCAAGGGCTCCCCCTTTGGGGGAGCTGGCGAGCGCAGCGAGACTGAGAGGGCATCGAAAGAAGGAATGTGGACTTTTTGTTGACACAAAGCGCCGGGCCACGCGGGTGACAGCCGTGAGGGTGACGAGGAGAGGAATCATCGAACGATTCGGCGGATGTTTCTCCGGTCGAACAGGCTATACCGATCGCAGCAAGGGGCAAAAAGCGGCAGCAATACCGTAACAGATCCCCTTTCACGCAAGCCATACAAGAACATAAACTGGAAGAGAAGCTGACAGCTGTTCTGTGCGCATGTTGAGCGCCGGGCTGTCGGTCTGGAGGTGTTTTGTATGTGTGGCATTGTTGGTTATGTTGGCAAACGCAACGCGCAGAACGTTCTGCTGGATGGGCTAGAAAAGCTGGAGTACCGCGGCTATGACTCCGCCGGTGTCGCGCTGGCACTGGACGGCGGCATCCGCGTGGTCAAGAGCAAGGGCCGCCTGGCCGAGCTGCGCAAAAAGCTGGAATTGCAGGCTCTGGCCGAGAGCGGCTGCGGCATCGGCCATACCCGCTGGGCCACCCACGGCGAACCCAGCGATGTGAACAGCCATCCGCATTCGACACCGCGTGTGAGCATCGTGCACAACGGCATCATTGAAAATTACGGTATCCTGAAGGAGCGGCTCATCGCAAAGGGCTATACCTTTGAGAGCGAGACCGACACCGAAGTGCTGGTCAAGCTCATCGACAGCTGCTACGAGGGCGAGCCGCTGCAGGCCATCCACGAGGCTCTGAGCATGGTGCGCGGCAGCTACGCGCTGGCCGTGCTCTTCCGGGATTTCCCGGATACCGTCTTTGCCGTCAAGCGGGAGAGCCCGCTCATCGTCGGCTGGGGCGAAGGGGAAAACTTCGTGGCGTCGGATATCCCGGCCCTGCTCAAGTATACTCGCCGGTACAGCGTTCTCGAAGAGGGCGACCTTGCCGTCGTGACGCGGGAGGGCATCCGCTTCTACAACGAGTTCGCCGAGCCAGTGGAGCGAGAGGTCCTGACCGCCGATTGGGACATGGAAGCGGCGGAAAAGGGCGGTTATCCGCACTTTATGCTCAAGGAGATCAACGAACAGCCCGCCGCCATCACGGCAACGGTCAGCCCCCGCGTGGAGAACGGCCTGCCCGACCTGCGCATCCCGGAGCTGTCGGATGAAAAGTTGCGGGGCATCGGCACCATCCATCTGGTGGCCTGCGGCACGGCCATGCACGCGGGCATGGTAGGCAAGTCGGCCATCGAAGCGCTGGCCCGCGTCCCCGCCGAAGTGGACATCGCCAGCGAGTTCCGTTACCGCGACCCCATCCTGAACAAAAACGATCTGGTCATCATCATCAGCCAGTCGGGTGAGACCAGCGACACACTGGCGGCTCTCAAGCTGGCAAAGAGCCGGGGCGTGCCGGTGCTGGCCATCGTCAACGTGGTGGGCAGCTCCATTGCCCGCGCGGCAGACTATGTGCTCTATACCTACGCCGGGCCGGAGATCGCGGTGGCCTCCACCAAGGCTTACATGGTGCAGATGTGTGTGCTGTACCTCTTTGCGCTGCGGCTGGCCTATGCGCGCGGTGCCCAGACCGAGGCCGAGACCCGCCGCCTGACCGCAGAGCTTCTCCGCGCCAGCGAGGTCATCAAGCCCCGTCTGGCCGACTGCGAACAGATCAAGTACCTGGCCAGCCGGTTCGTCAACACCCAGAGCTGCTTCTTCATCGGGCGCGGGTTCGATTATTCGCTCTCGCTGGAAGGCAGCCTGAAGCTGAAAGAGATCAGCTACGTCCACTCGGACGCCTACGCTGCCGGTGAGCTCAAGCACGGCACCATCAGCCTCATCACGGACGGTGTGCCGGTTATCGCGCTGGCCACCCAGAAAAAGGTCTACGAAAAGACCATCTCCAACGCCAAGGAGACCAAGAGCCGGGGCGCGAAGGTCCTGCTCTTCACGACGAAAGACGCTGTGGTGCCGGACGGCGTGGCAGACTATGTTGTCCGTCTGGACGATTACGACGACCTGCTCATGCCGCTGCAGCTCATCGTGCCGCTGCAGCTGTTCGCCTACTATATGGCAGTGCTGCGCGGCTGCGACGTGGATAAGCCCCGCAACCTGGCCAAGAGCGTGACCGTGGAATAAAGATAGACGCCTCCGGATGGAGTGTGCCCCTCCCATGGAACCGGGAGGGCGCGCAGACCGTCCGGAGGCGTTTTGAATGGACAGCAAACAAAGGCCGTTCCCGTGCATTGTGCAGGGGAGCGGCCTTGCGTGTTTATGAGGTCAGACAGCGGCCTTTTTGCTCCGCCGTTCGAGGGCGAGGAAGAAGCAGACGTTCAGCACGATGCCCACCACGGTGGAGGTGGGGGCCGCCAGACCGATCATGGTCAGACTGGCGTTGGGCTGAATGCTCATGATGTAGGCCATGGGCAGGCGGACGAGCAGGGTCTGCACCAGGCCCTGGACCATGACCCAGACGGTCTTGTCGCTGCCGTTGAAGTAGCCCACCATGCTGAACAGCACGGCGGTGGCAAGCGTTTCGGGTGCAAAGCCCTTCAGGTAGGCAAAGGCGTTTTGGATGACGGCAGCGTCGGTGGTGAAGACATTGGAGAGCAGATCGCCCCGGAAGAAAACGAGGGCGAACATCGCGCAGCCGAAGGCCAGACCGATGCCGATGCCGGTGAACATGGCCTTTTTGGCGCGCTTGGGGTTGCCCGCACCCATGTTCTGGGAGACGAAGGATGCCATGGACTGCATGAGCGAGCTGGGGATGAGCATGGCAAAGTTGACGATCTTGCAGGCGACGCCGTAGCCGGAGGAAGCCTCCAGACCCAGCCGGTTGACGAACGCGCAGAGGGCCAGGAAGGAAAGCTGGGTCAGAAACTCCTGCAGCGCCAGCGGCAGGCCGATGCTCAGGAACTTGCGGCTCTGCAGGTTCAGCCGGAAATCAGACTTGCGGATCGTGAAGGGAAGCTTTTTCTTGAGCAGGATGACCACGGCGCAGACGACACTGACGGCCTGCGCCGCTACGGTGGCAATGGCGGCACCGGCGGCATCCAGGTGGAAACCGGCGACCAGAACGAGGTCGCCAATGATGTTGACGACGCAGGCCACCAGAACAAAGAGCAGGGGCGACTTGCTGTCGCCCAGGCCGCGGAAGACGGCGGCCAGCAGGTTGTATGCCACGATGAAGAAGATGCCGGAACCGCAGATGCGGACGTAGCTGGCAGTCAGGGCCACAGCCTCGGCGGGGGCCTGCATCAGCACCGAGATGCTGCGCGCAAAACCGACCATCACAACGAAGAGCACGGCGGAGAGAAGGGTAAACACGACGGCCGCACCGCCGATGACCGAGCCGATGAGCTCCGGCTTTTTCTCACCCAGATACCGGGCAATGAGGACCGTGACGCCCATGGCCAGCTGGGTGACGACGAAGGTGACGAGGTTGAGCACCTGGCTGCCGGTGGAGACCGCCGACAGGCCGATGGTGGAGCCGAACCGGCCCACGACCAGCAGGTCTACCGCGCCATAGGCCGCCTGCAGCACCAGTGCGCCCAGGATGGGGAGCATGAAGGCAGCCAGCTTTTTCAGGATGCTGCCCTGCGTAAAATCGTTTTTCTCAGATCTCAAGGGAAGTTCTCCTTTCGCAAAACACTTGGTGGAATGCTTCGATGGTGCGGATAGTCGTTTCAACATCCGCTTCCGGGACGCCTTGCAGGCAGGGGACTAGCGCGTCAAAAAACTGCTTGTCGTATGTCTGCGAGAGCTGTGCCCCGGCTTCGGTGATGGAAAGGTAGGTCACCCGGCCGTCCTCTGCCGAGGCGGTCTTTTTCAGGTAGCCTTTGGCCTCCATCTCCTTCACAGTGCGGGTCACACCTGGGCGGGGCAGGTTCAGTGCGTCGCTCAGGTCGGACACCTTGACCTGCACACCCTGCTGCTCCAGCTTCTGGATGCTGTCCAGATAGTGGATGTAGGACGGCATAACGCCCTTTGGCAGCGGCGGGAGCAGATCCCGCACCCGCTTGGCCTGATAGCATGCGTCCATCATCCGCTTGATGAGTTCGACGGTCATGGCAGTTCCTCCTCAAATAATTACCAAAGTTAATTACCGTAGATAATTATAAGCAGAAATGAGAACTTGTCAAGAGTTTTTTGGCAGAACATAAAAAAGCCGCAGACCCGGCAGGGCTGCGGCTGATAGAGCAAATTCAGAAAACATCTTTTATGGCGACAACGTTAAGATTCCCTGTCTGCGAGGTTTCCTTCCGCAGGTCGTGGGCAGGAAAAGCGGATAGTTCGGATGGGTGAAGCGTTCGAAGTTCGTAAAAGGGTCTCCCATGTGGTGCGGATTTTACAGGGCATCGTAATATTGGTGAATTTTTTCCGCCATCAGGACCCGGCGCTGCGCAAGGAACTGCTGATAGTCATGGATCTCCAGATCTTCAAATCCATCCGGAATGCAGTTCTGCCGGAGATTTTCACGCAGAGCACTCGCTTCGACGATGCCTCCATAGACAGGCTGCTTGGTTTCGCACTGGTGAAAAACCTCGCGCATATAAACAGAAGGGGCATTGTCTCTGATTTTGATATTGATCTCCTGCTGAATGAAAGCATAATTGGCGATCTGGTTATACTGGGCCTGCGGGATGCCGTGCTGGATCAGATACTTCTTGGGGAACAGATGATGGATATCTCCACGATTTTCCAACATGGTTTCAACGTCAATCTGCGTGGACAGGAACCCCTTATCGTGTGCTTTGACCTGTGCGATGAGGAACAGATTGAAATAGGGACTGCTGGCGACCGAGGTGTTGAGACGTTGGACGAGATTCACCGACCAATATGCGTCTGAAAGCTCACCGGCCTCCGTTATGCGCAGATACTCCATGGGGTCATCATAGGAGAAGAACCGCTTGATATCATAATCAAACGAGGATTCCGGAGAAGCAGAGTAGCGCCCGGTCAGAATCGAGAGGGCCAGCCAGCGCCGGACGATCTGTTCGATCTTGTTGTTCTCTACTTTCCGCTCGCGAAGAGCAAGGAAAAGTGCATAGCCGAAGTTCAAAACGTTCTGTGAGCGGATCAGAGAACGCCGGACAATACCGGCAGATCGGACGATCATCAGATAACGCTCATAATTTGTTTGATTGACGGCTTGCAGAACTGCTTCATGAAGCTGGTAAAAAGATTGCTCCTCGATCTCGATTTTGAACTCGCGGTTTTCAAAATCACGGCCGGAAAGAAGACTGACCAGATCGGCCAGCTTGCCGCGGTTGAATTTATAGGTGAATGCTACGCGCAGGATATCGGTATAAGAAGTGCGGTAAATGGGAGAAACTTTGGATGCAGCCCAGCGGATGGCCTCAAATTCTTTCCGTGCAGCAAAGGCAGTGTCGTTTTGCTGGATGTCCCGCAGGTCTTCGGGGGATTCCAGCAGGTGGCAGAAATAGTCAATGGTCTTCCGGGTGATATTGCCATCGTAGACTTCATTGGAAGAAATTTTAGACATGGCAAAATCGGCCTGTAAAAGGACGACGCCTTTGGAGTTGATGCGGATAAAAATATCCGTAACGCTGTCGATATCCAGATCGGCAGCTAGTGTGATAACACCCAAGCTGTTGTTCTGGATGGCCAGGAGATTGTTGATGACTTTGTTGATCCGGGGCATCTGATCAGGAATATCATTCTTTTTACAATACTCCATGACAAACGAAAATGAATCAAAACCGTGTACAAAGACGGGCGCGATATCGGGAATCCATTTGCTGCTGCGCTGATTTGCCGAGTTGGAGACCTCAAAGGTCTCATCCATCGGGTTGAATGCAATGCTGATCCGTTTCCATTTGTAATGGTTGTCCAGCACTTCTTGCCCGACAATGGCGGCAGCCATGGCAGTGATGCGCTGTTGTCCATCAATGAGAACTTTTTTCCCAATGGCAATGGAGCCGTCTTTCAGTTTCACATCCGGATTCTGCCAGATGATAATGTAACCGACCGGGAAACCTTTGTACAGAGAATCCATCAGGTCACGGACCTGGGCGGTATCCCAGACAAAGGGACGCTGCATTTCCGGAATGGCAATCGTTCCGGATTTGATGTTGGACAAAAGATCGTCAACGGTATCATTGTTTACGGTGTAGCGCGGCATGGTCAGGCTCCCTTCCCTTTTTCAGACATGTGAACTTATATTCTATTCCCATCCTACCACATCCTGACGCATCCCGCAAGATTTGCAGCAAAACAAAAAACCAAAAATTACGCCGTTTCTTCTCTGCTTATTTCCACCCTCTCGCGGTGGGGTCCAGCATTTCGGCGGCGGAGTAGACCAGCGCGTTGCAGATGGCGGCGGCGACGTTGCTGCCGCCCTTGCGGCCCATGGCGGCGATGGCGGGGACGCCGTGGGCTTCGCAGGCGGCGAAGAGGATCTCTTTGCTCTCCACCACGTTCACAAAACCGACCGGCACCCCGATGACGAGCGCGGGCCGCAGCCCGGCCTCGATCTCTTCGGCGATGGTCAGAAGGGCTGTGGGGGCATTGCCAACGGCCAGGATGGCACCCGGATGCTCCTGCGCGGCCCGGTGCATGGAGGCCACGGCGCGGGTGGTCCCGGCGGCCTTGGCGGCAGCGGCGACCTCCGGGTCGGCCATGTAGCAGAGCGCCGCGCTGCCCACTTTGGCAAGACCAGGCCGTGTGATGCCGGCCAGCGCCATGTTGGTGTCGGTGACGATGGGCGTCCCGGCCCGCAGGGCGGCGACTCCGGCGGCGACGGCACCCGGCGTGAAACGCAGATTCCGGGCGTAATCGAAATCCGCCGTGGTGTGGATGACCCGCTTGACCACCGCAGCCGTTTCCGGCGGCGGGGTCAGGCCCAGAGCTTCCAGCTCGGCGGTGATGATGGAAAGGCTCGTCCGCTCGATGTCGGCGGGGAGATGATGCTGCGGTGTCATGTGCGGCTCCTTCCGTTCAGGCCCATTGCGGCGTAGAGGGCATCCAGATCCAGAGCACTGCGTACCCCGTCGGCCAGCCGGTCGAACTGCTGCTGGCGGTATTGCTCCATCGGGATGAGCGCGGCACTTTCGGGGCGGATGCCCTTTCGTTTGCACAAAAATTCCACGAGTTTTTCGGTCAGTTCGCCGGTGTCAAAGAGGCCGTGCAGATAGGTGCCGAAAACATCGCCCTGCACACAGCCTTCGGGGTGGCCGTCGGCCTGGGTGCAGAAGGGGAGACCCTGCACCTCGGTGCGGCCGGTGTGGATCTCATAGCCCGTCAGCGCGGCCCCGGCAAACGGCCCGGCCGCGGCGGTGGCGCGGGTCTGGGTGCGGCGTTTCTGCGCAGTAAAGACGGTGCGGGTGGGCAGCAGACCCAGCCCGCGCAGGGTCTGCGGACGGCCGCTCTCGCTGCCCATGGGGTCGGCCAGCGTTTCGCCCAGCATCTGATACCCGCCGCAGACGCCGAAGACCGGGGTGCCCCGCGCAGCCAGCTTGAGCAGGGCCGGTTCCAGACCGGACTGCCGCAGCCAGAGCAGGTCGTCGATGGTGTTCTTGGTGCCGGGCAGCAGGATCAGGTCGGGTGTGCCGAGGGTGCGCGCGTTTTGTACATACCGCACACCGAGCAGCGGGTGCTGCTCCAACGGCATAAAATCGGTGAAGTTCGAGATGTGGGGCAGCCGGACGATGGCGAGGTCCAGCGGCTTGACCGCTTTGCCGGCATCCAGCCGTTCGGAGAGCGAATCCTCGTCCTCGATGTCCACCTTCAGATAGGGCACGACGCCCAGCACCGGCAGATGAGTCTTCTCTTCCAGCATGGCAAGGCCGGGGCGCAGGATCTCGACGTCGCCCCGGAATTTGTTGATGATGAGCCCCTTGATGCGGGCGCGTTCGTCCGGTTCCAGCAGCGCTACGGTGCCGTACAGCTGGGCAAAAACGCCGCCCCGGTCGATGTCGCCCGCCAGAAGCACTGGTGCGTCCACAAGCCGGGCGAGGCCCATGTTCACGATGTCGTCGGCCTTCAGGTTGATCTCGGCGGGGCTGCCGGCCCCCTCGATGACGATGATGTCCACATCCTCGGCCAGGCTGTTGTAGGCGGCGAGGATGTCCGGGATGAGCGATTTTTTCATCTTGAAGTAGGCGGCGGCGGGCATCTGGCCCCGCACCTCGCCGTTCACGATGACCTGACTGCCCACATCGCTGCTGGGCTTGAGGAGGATGGGGTTCATCCGGACATCTGGCTCGATGCCGGCCGCCTGGGCCTGCACCACCTGCGCCCGGCCCATTTCAAGCCCGTCGCGGGTGACGAAGCTGTTCAGCGCCATGTTCTGGCTCTTGAAGGGGGCCACGCGGTAGCCGTCCTGCGCAAAAATGCGGCAGAGCGCCGCGCACAGCAGGCTTTTGCCCGCGCCGCTCATCGTGCCCTGGACCATGATGCACCGGGCTTTGCTCATGAAAACACCTCCGAAAGGGTCTGGAGCAGCTGCTTGTTTTCCGCCGCCGTGCGCACGGCGGTGCGGTACCAGCTGCCGTCAAGGCCCGGATAATTTGCGCAGCTGCGCAGAACGACGCCCTTCTGCCGCAGGGTCTCGCCCAGCGTTTCGGGGCCTTGGAACAACAGGTAATTGGCGCGCCCATCCAGCACCCGCAGCCCCAGAGCCCGCAGGCCGGAGGCCAGCAGGGGCCGCTGCGCCGCGATGAGGGCGCGGACCTGCTCCACGTAGACGGTCTCGTCCAGTGCGGCCAGCCCCGCCGCCTGCGCCAGGCTGGAAACAGCCCAGGGCTGGCCGGTGTGCTGCATGGCGTCCAGCAGGGCCGTGTCCGCGCTCAGAGCGTACCCCAGCCGGACGCCTGCCATGCCGTACAGTTTGGTGAAGGCTTTCAGGATCAGAAGATCGCCGCTGCCCAGCAGCGGCTTTGCGGTCAGCTGCGCATGGTCGGGCAGAAAATCGAGGAAACATTCGTCCAGAACGAGCAGTGCCCCGCAGGCGGTGCAGCGCTGCAGGATGCGGGCCACGAGATCCGGCGGGGTGAGCTGGCCGGTGGGGTTGTTGGGCTGGCAGAGGAAGACGAGGTCCACCCGGTCGTCGATGGCGGAGAGGAATGCTTCCGGCACCGCAAAATCGTCTGCCGCCTGCAGGATGAAGCGCTCCACCGTGCAGCCGACGGTTTCGAGTGCGGCGGCATATTCGGCGAACGTGGGGGCGGTGACCAGCGCCCGGCGGGGCTTTTTGGCCCGCACCAGCCGGAAGATGAGGTCGGCCGCGCCGTTGCCGCAGAGGATGTGGTCTGCGGGTACGCCCTCGTGCAGGGCAAGCTTTGCCTGCAGTTCCCGGCAGAGCGGGTCCGGGTAGCGGTCTGCGGTGGGGAGTGCCGCCGTGATGGCCTTTGCCACCCCCTCCGGCAGGCCCAGCGGGCTTACGTTGGCCGAAAAGTCCAGCGCATCCCGCCCGAACTGTGCCCGGTATCCGGCCCAGTCGCCGCCGTGTACCAATTGTTCCATGGGTCGTCTCCTTACATGAATCTACAGACCGCCAGCCGGATTGCCAGCCCGATGGCCAGTGCCAGCAGGCTTTCGGCATACATCATCCGGTTGGCGCGGCGGATATCCTCCGGCTCAATGGGCCGCAGAGGGTCGCCGATGGTGGGTTTGTCATAATATTCGCCAAAGTAGCAGGCGGGCCCCGCCAGCTGGACGCCCAAAGCCCCGGCGCAGGCGCTTTCGGTCTGGGCGCTGTTGGGGCTGGCATGGTTCCGGCGGTCGCGCCGCCAGATCTTCCACGCGCCCGAAGCGCTGTTCCCGGTAAGCGCCGCCGCAGCGGCCCAGAGCAGCCCGGCGATCCGGCTGGGCAGATAGTTCGCCGCATCGTCCAGTTTGGCAGCGGCGCGGCCGAAATAAAGGTACGTCTCGTTTTTGTAGCCGAGCATGCTGTCCATCGTGTTGATGGCCTTGTAGGTCAGGGCCAGCGGGGCACCGCCCAGCAGCATATAGAGCAGCGGCGCGATGACGCCGTCGCTGGCGTTTTCGGCTACGGTCTCCACGGCGGCTTTGGTCACGCCTTCCAGTGTCAGGTTCTGGGTGTCCCGCCCCACGATGCGGCTTACGGCCCGGCGGGCGGCGGGCAGGTCCGGCTTGAGGAGCTCCCGGTAGACGCGGGTACTCTCCTGTGCCAGCCCCTTTGCGGCCAGCGCCTGCCCGCACCAGAACATCTGCACGGCCAGCCCCAGCCAGGGGCTGAGCGCTGCGGCCCCCAGGCAGACGAGGCTCGTCAGCAGGAAGGTGCCCACCGGCAGGCAGAACGCCAGAATGGCACCGCCCAGCAGTTCGCCCTGCGGCGTCCGGGGCAGGCGGGCCCGCAGCCGCCGTTCCAGCGCGGAGATGGCCCTGCCCATGTACACCACGGGGTGGGGAAGCCACGCCGGGTCGCCAAAGAGAAGATCCAGCACGAACCCGCCCAAAACGGCTGCTCCGATCATTCTGCCGCCTCCTTTGTGTATTGCACGGTGCGCACGAGGTGGAGCACCCGCTGTTCGGCCCAGTCGCGGGTATCCAGCAGATAGCCGCCCGCATTCGGGGCACACCAGTGGTAGTAATCTGCATGGGGCAGCGCATAGCGCTCCAGAGCGGCCATCTGGGTGCCGCCGTGGGCCAGAATGACGAGGGTCTCCTCACCGTCGGCAAGGGCCCGGTCCACCAGTGCGGAGAACGCCTTGCAGACCCGCTCGGAGAAGACCGCCTTCGTCTCACCGTCGGGGCAGGGGCTTTCGCAGTTGGCGTTCACCCAGGCGAGGTAATCCGGGTCGTGCTCCATCTCGATGAAATTCCGCCCCTCAAAGCTGCCAAAGCACATCTCCTGCAAATCGCGCACCTCCACGAGGTCGGCGTCCGGGAAGAGCACCTCGGCGGTCTGGCGGGTGCGGCAGAGCGGGGTGATGTAGACCGTCCGGGGCCGGAGGTCGGCCTGGCGGAGCTGGGCCCGCCCTTCGGGCGAGAGCGGGATGTCCCGCTGGCCCTGATAGCGCTTTTCGGCATTGTAGGCGGTCAGGCCGTGGCGCAGAAGATAGATCAGCATAGGGGAAGTTCTCCTTTCAGGACGGTGGGCAGGCCGCAGAACATCTGGACCACACAGTCGGCCCGCGCGGCCAGCAGGCAGGCCAGCCGCCCGGCGGCTTCCCGCGCGGCGCGTTCGGCTGCGTCCATGGGCACGACACCGCCGCCCACCTCGGTGGCGAGGACAAGGTCATATGCGGCGAGGCGGTCTGCAAGGCTTTCCAGGTCCTCCGCCGCTGCGGCCAGCTCCTGCACATCGGTGATGCGGGTGCCGGGGAAGTTCTGCGCAAAGGTGCGTTTGCCGCTGTACAGCGGCCCGGTGATGAAGATCATAACAGCCCTCCCCATTGGCAGGCGGCCAGTGCCGCCAGCATCCAAAGCTCCGCTTTTTGCAGGAACCATCCGGCCAGATCGCCGGTGATGCCGCCGAATTGCCGATCCGAAACAACACGATAGCGCCAGAAAACAAGAAGCGCCGCAAGGACGAGCGCCCCGCCGCCCAGCAGCACCAGCGCAGCGCTGAGCAGGCCCGCCAGAACCAGCAGCACGCTGCAAACGGCCTTGCGGTCTGCGGCCGAAGCGAACGTGTGGGCAAGGCCAGTGTTCCTGGCCAGCGGGAAGGAGGCGATGGCAAGGCCCGAAAGCGCCCGCTCCAGCACCAGTGCCAGCGTCCAGCAGAGGCCGATGCGCGGCGTGAACTGCACGGCGGTGCACAGCGCGAAATAAGCCAGAAAATAACTGCACAGCCGGATGACGGCAAAGGCCCCGCAGTGGGGGTCTTTCAGAATTTCCAATTTCTTTTCCCTGCCGCCGTAGCTGGAAAGGGCGTCGCAGGTGTCGGCGTAGCCGTCCAGATGGATGCCGCCTGTGACCCAGACGGGGACGAGGCAGAACCCGCCCGCCCGGACGAGTGCCGGGAGCGGCAGTGCTCCGCACAGGCACCACAAGGCCCCGCACACTGCGCCGATGAGCGGGAACGCGCACATCGCGTAGCGCATGTTCTTTTCGTTCCAGTCGAACTGCGGCACCGGGATGGCTGAAAACATGGCAAATGCCACGGCAATGGTCTGCAAAACGATCATGACGGGCCTCCTTTATGATAGACCGGGATGCCGCACACCACCCGCACCACTGCATCGGCACGGGCCGCAAGGGCGTTGTTGACCTGCGCCAGAGCCTTCAGGTACCGGTCGGTGTCGCCCGCGTAGTTTGCCCCGCCGCTGAACACTTCGTTCGAAACGACGACGAGGTGTTCACATTGCGCGGCTAATTGGTCCAGACCGTCCAGAATGGCCGAAGCGGCGGCTTCGCCTGCCCCGGCGGGGTCGTAAAGTTCGTTGGCAGTCAGGTTGCCGAGATCTTCCAGCAGGGCGGTGCCCCGCGCGGGCAGGTGCACCGTGCCCAGATGCAGGGGGCACTCCAGCGTCTCGAACTGCTTTTCCGCCCGCATCCGGCGGTGCTTTTCCACCCGTGCGGCGCACTCGGCGTCCCATACCTGCATCGTGGCAAGGTAATAGCGCGGGAGCGCGGTCTGCAGCACAAGGCGTTCGGCGTACGCGCTTTTTCCGCTGGCTGCGCCGCCGACCACCAGCGTCAGCATTGGGGCGTATACGGCGGGATGCCGCCCTCCGTGAAGGAATAGCAGTGGTCGTAGACCGCCAGTGCCAGATCCCACAGCGGAAGCGCGGCCACAGCCCCGGTGCCCTCGCCGAGGTGGAGCCCCGCCGTCAGGAGCGGAGCCTTGCCCAGCGCTTCCAGCACCAGCCGGGCCGCAGGCTCGGTGGAACAGTGGCTGGCGAACACGGCCTTGGCGGCGGCGGGGCAGAGCCGCACCGCGCACAGGGCCGCCACCCCGCTGATGAAACCATCCATCAGGATGGGCAGGTCTTCCAGTGCGCCGCCAAGGAAGACCCCGCACAGCCCGGCGATGTCAAAGCCGCCCAGTTTGGACAGCACGTCCAGCGGGTCGGCGGCATCGGGCTGGTTGCGGGCGATGCCGCGCCGGATGGCGTCCAGCTTGCGAGCCAGCCCGGCGTCGGAAAGGCCCGCGCCCCGCCCGGTCATGACCTCGACGGGCTGGCCGAGCAGGACTGCCGCCACAGCGCTGGACGTGGTGGTGTTGCCGATGCCCATCTCGCCGGTGGCGAGCAGCTGGCACCCCTGCGCCTTCTGCGCCCGCACCAGTTCGATGCCCGCCGCGATGGCCTCCACAGCCTGGGCGCGGGTCATGGCGGGGCCTTGGGTGAAGTCTGCCGTTCCGGCGGCGATGCGGCGGGGGACGACGCCCGGCACCGGGGCGCCTGCCATGCCCATGTCCACCGGCACGACCTCGCAGCGGGCCGTTTTTGCCATCTGGCAGACGCTCGTCCGCCGCGCCGCAAGGTTTTCGGCCACGGCGCGGGTCACGCTCTGGTCGGTCTGGCTCACGCCCTGGGCCACGACGCCGTTGTCCGCGCAGAGCACAAGGACGGCCCGACGGTCAAAGGCGAGCTGCGCCGTGCCGGTCAGGGCGGCGGCATCTTCCAGCAGGGTCTCCAGTGCGCCCAGCCCGCCCAGCGGCTTGGCCAGGCTGGCCCAGTGGGCGCGTGCGGCTGCGCGGGCGGTTTCGCTGGGCGGGGTGATGGCGGTGAGAAGCTGTTTCAGTTCCGGTTCGGTCATGGGGTCTGCTCCTTCTGGTGATTGAGTACAGCGGCTTCCACGAACCGCCGGGGCAGGGGGGTGCCTGCCCAGTACAGATGCGGAAAGCCCGCATAGAGATGTTCATTGGCAAAGCTGCAGGCCCAGCTGCGGCCATTGGCTTTTGCAGCGGTCAACGCTGTGCCGTTCGCGGTCGAGTCCCAGTGGTGGAACTCGTGGGCGGGGAAGGACTCTCCGGCGCGGAACAGCAGGCTGTCGGCGCGGGCGGTCAGCTCCGCGTACCCGAACCGCACCAGCCGCCCGACCGGGAAGCCGCTGCCCGGCAGGACGCCCGCCATGGGCCAGACGGTGCCGTCGGCGTCTTCGAGCGTCTGCCCCAGATAGAGGAAGCCGCCGCACTCGGCCACAGTGGGCAGACCGTGCTCCACGGCCTGCCGCACAGAGGCCCGCATCGAGCGGTTCCCGCTCAGCGGCCCTGCATACAGTTCCGGGTAGCCGCCCGGCAGATACAGCCCGCCAAGCTCCGGCGGAAGGGCCGCATCGTGCAGGGGGCTGAATGGGACAAGCTCGGCCCCGGCGGCGGTCAGGGCCTCCAGCGTTTCGGCGTAGGCAAAGCAAAAGGCTTCGTCCTGCGCAACGGCGATGCGGGTGCGCGCCGGGGCGCGGGCGGCAGGCTGAGCCAGCGGTGCAGGCCGGTCGGTCAGGGCCTGGAACTGCACCCAGTCTAGCACCAGCGCATCCGCAAGAAGGGCAATCTTTTGCTGAAGCCCGGCGATCTCCCCGGCGGTCTTCAGCCCCAGATGGCGGCTCTCGATGGACGCCTCCGGCAGGCGGGGCAGATGCCCCAGCACCGGCAGGCCGGTCTCGCGTTCCAGCATCGGTTTGAGCATCTTGTACAAAGCCGAGGTGCAGTCGTTGAGCAGAACGCCGACGATGCGGCTGGGGGTGCGGAACGTTTTCAGCCCGTTGATCTGCGCGGCCAGGGTCAGACTGGCCCCTTTGGCCGGGACGACCAGCAGCACCGGCAGGCCCAGCGTGTCGGCCAGATGCCAGGCGCTGGCCGTGTCGGTCACGCCGCCCAGACCGTCGTAAAAGCCCATGGCCCCCTCGCACACCGCCGCCCCGTGCCCGGCGGCACCCTGTGCATAAAGGGCGCGCACGGTATCCGGTGCGGAGAAAAAGAGGTCAAGGTTGTGGCTCTCAACCCCCAGCACGGCCCGGTGGAACATGGGGTCGATGTAGTCCGGCCCGCTCTTGAACGCGCAGGGGTCGGCCCCGCGCCGCTTGAGCGCGGCCAGCAGCGCACAGGTCAGGGTGGTCTTGCCGCTGCCGGAACAGGGCGCTGCGACGAGAAATTGCATCATTTGCGTTCACCTGTGATGAGGAAGATGGGGTTGTTGGCCATCAGCAGATGCAGCCTGCCCGCCGGTTTTGTGCGGCTGACGGCGATCTGGGTGACTTCGGCGGTGAGCCCCCGCGCCGTCAGGGCCGCAACGGCGGCGCTCAGCGTTTCCAGCGCGATGGCGGAGATGCAGAGGCGGGCCTGCGGGTTTTTGGCCAGCACAGCGTCCACCACGGCCTCCATGCTGCCCTTGGTGCCGCCGAGGAAAACGGCGTCCGGGGCGGGCAGAGCTTCCAGCGCCTGGGGGGCTTTCCCCTCGATGAGGGTCAGATTCCAGGCTGCGAAACGCTCCCGGTTCTTCCGGATCAGAGCGCAGGCCTCCGGGTCGCATTCCACGGCATAGACCCGCCCGCGCGGGGCGGCAAGGGCCAGTTCCACACTGACACTGCCGGTACCGGCCCCCACATCCCACAGCGTGTCCGTGGGGCGGACGGCCAGCTTTGCCAGCGCGGCAGCGCGGACTTCCTGCTTCGTCATGGGAACATCTCCCCGGAGAAAGGCTTCGTCCGGGAACCCGGCACAGCGCCGGGGCGGCTGGGGCAGATGCTCGATGAGCAGAACGCTCAGGGATGCCGTGCTTTTTTGCGAAACTTCCTGCGCGGTGCCGAAGAAGATCTTCTCCTCCGGTGTGCCGAGCTGTTCGCCGACCAGCGCATGGGCCTGCCCCAGCCCGGCGGCGGTCAGGGTGCGGCAGAGGGTGGCAGGGGTCTCGGAGCCGCCGGTCAGGAAGAAGACCGGTCGGCCATCCGCCGTCAGGCACTCGGCCACCGGGTCGCAGGCACAGCCGTGGGCGGAGACGAGTTTCCAGTCCTGCCAGGGGCGGCCGACCGCCGCCGCGAGCAGCTGGACGCTGGAGAGGCCGGGCAGGACGCGGCAGGAGATGCCGTAGGCTCGCAGCATGGGCAGCAGCCCGGAAGCTCCGGAATAAAACCCGGTGTCGCCGCTGTAAAGCAGGGCTGCGTCTCCCTCCGGATGCTCCGCAAGGCAGGTCAGGATCTCCTCCGGCTTGTACAGCGCCTTCCGGTGTTCGGTGCAGCCGTCCGGCAGGTGCTCCAGCAGCCGCCGGGCGCCTAAAATGAGGTCGGCCTGTTGCAGGGCCGCAAGCCCTTCGGCGGTCAGGGAGCCGGGCAGCCCGGCCCCCATTCCAATCAGTGTGACCATGCCAGCACCTCCTTGCAGCGGGTCAGGATCTGCTCCGCCGTTTCGCCCTGCTCTGCGGGGCGGCGGAGGACGATGAGCTGTGCGCCGGTGTCCTGCGCGGCCTGTGCCTTCTCGGCAAAGCCGCCTGCTGCACCGCCGTCCTTCGTGACGAGGAAGCGGATGTGGAACTGCTCCAGCAGGGCCCGGTTCAGCGCATAGGAGAAGGGGCCCTGCATCGCGATGATGTTTTTGTGGGGGATGTGCGCGGCCTCGCAGGCTGCGATGCCCTCCGGGGTGGGCAGCACACGGGGGAACAGGCGGGCAGGCTCGATGCCGGAAAAGGCCGAAAGCTCCTTGGCCCCGGTGGCCAGCAGGAGATTGCCGCAGGTGTTTGCAAGAAACTCTGCCGCGTGTGCGGCCGACGGAAAGACCATGCTCCCCGCCGGGAGCGGGCTTTCGGCCCGGAGCAGGCGGTGGTATTCGATGCAGGCGGTTTTACACGCAGACCGGATGTTTTTGGTGGCGTCCACCGCATAGGGATGGGTGGCGTCCACGCAGAGGGCGGCCCCCTGCAGCAGGGTGGCCATTTCCTCCGGCGTCAGCCGCCCGCAGTGGACGGTGACACCCCGCAAACGGCCCTGCTCTTCGGCTCCCAGCGGGGTCGCTACGCTGACGAGGACTTCGGCCCCCTGCGCGGCCAGCTGGCGGGAGAACAGACGGCCCTCGGTGGTGCCGCTGAACACGACGATCTTCATGCGCGATACCCCCTCGGTGTGACCATCTTTCCGCCCAGCTGCCGGGTGGCGGCGTTGCCGATGAAGACGGTGGTGAACATATCCACCGGGGCGGTTTCCAGTTCCGCCAGGGTCAGGATGCGGTGGGTCTGCCCCTCCCGCCCGATGTTCCGCACCAGCCCGCAGACGGTCTGCGGCGGTTTGCCGTGGTCCAGCAGGATGCGGACGGCTCTGGCCAGATAGTCCGGCCTGCCCTTGGAGGAGGGGTTGTACAGTGCGGCGCAGAAATCGCCCATCGCTGCTGCCGCCAGCCGCCGCTCGATGACGGCCCAGGGGGTCAGCCGATCCGACAGGGAGATGACGCAGAAATCGTGGGCCAGCGGGGCACCCAGCACGGCCCCGCCGCTGAGAGCCGCCGTCAGGCCGGGCACCACCTCCACAGCGACCTCCGGGAACTGCTCAGCCAGCTCCAGCAGGGGGCTGGCCATGCCGTAGACCCCGGCGTCGCCGGAGCAGACCAGCGCAACGACTTTGCCGTGCCGGGCCGTTTCCAGCGCCCAGCGGCAGCGGTCGATCTCCTGGGTCATGCCGGTGGAGTAATATTCTTTTTCCGGGAAATAGGGGCGCACAAGGTCCAGATAGACCGTATAGCCGCACAGCACCTCGGCTTGCGTTAAGGCGCTCTGCGCCTGTGCGGTCAGAAACTGCGGGCCGCCGGGGCCAAGCCCGACCACAAAAACGGTGTTCGTCATGAAAGAACCCTCCAATCTGGGGCAAAGGGGGAAAGGGCCAGCGCAAAGGTCACGCCGCCGCCCGCCTGTTTGGGGATGCGGATGCTCCCGCCGGACGCCAGAACGGCTGCCCGTTCGCAGACATTGTCCACACCGGTGACGTTCCGGACAAAGGCAGAAGGGGTAAAGCTGCCGGGGGCGGTCTGCAGCGCTTCGGCAGAGAAGAACGAGAGGCCCCACCGGTGCGCCGCGCAGAACGCAAGAAGCCCGGCCTCGTTCTGCTTCAGGTCGATGCTGGCGGCGGCTGCGATGCACTGCGGGGCCAGTGTGTGGGCGGCACAGAAGGCGGAAAAGGCGGCTTCCAGCTGCTCTGCCGTCGTCCCGCGCCGGCACCCGATGCCCAGCACCCCGATGCGCGGGGTCAGATGCAGGGCATTCCCGGCAGGGGAGAGGGTCAGGGCAAAGTCGGCAGCTTCCGGCGCTGGTGCTGCATTCACCCCGGCCGGAGCCGGGCCTGCGATGGGAAACTCCGACCAGAATAAGACCGGCTCCCCGGCCAGCAGTTTCCCGCTGACGGTCTTGATACGTTCGGGTTCCAGCACCCGGCAGTTTTGATGCCTTGCCCACTCGTCCACGGCAAAGAGGCCGTGGGCATCGGTGGCCGTGGTGATGACCGGGACGGCCCCGCAGAGGGCCGCGATGGCTCGCGCCAGATCGTTGGCACCGCCCAGATGGCCGGACAACAGCGGCACCGCAAAGTGTCCGCATTCGTCCACGACCACGACCGCCGGGTCGCTGGCCTTGCTGCGGCAAAACGGCGCGACGGCCCGCACCGCGATGCCCACGGCCCCCACAAAGATCAGGGCCTCGTTTTGGGCAAACGCGGCGGCGGTCCACTCTGCCAGCGAAGGCCCGCCGTGCCCGCAGCGGGTCACAGGGCCGGGCAGCGCGCGCGCCAGTGTTTCTGCCAGCGCCAGCCCGGTCTCGGTAAAGGCGGCATAGGCGCGGCTCATGCGTCGGCTCCTTTGCGGAACTCCGTTGTGAAGGCGGGGTCGTAGAGCCGACTGCGCTCATACCGGGTGCCGAGGAAGTCGCCCACGACGATGAGCGCGGTCTTGGTGATGCCCGCCGCATGGACGCTTTCGGCCAGTGTTCCAACGCTGCACCGCACGATTTTTTCTTCCGGCCAGGTGGCTTTGTAGACCACAGCGGCAGGCGTTCCGGGGGTGTAGGCTCCCTGCAGCAGAGCCTCCTGCACCTTGTCAACGAGGCCGATGGAGAGGAAGATGACCATCGTGGCCCCGTGGGAAGCGAGGCGGGCCAGCGTTTCCCGTTCGGGCACCGGGGTGCGGCCCTCCATCCGGGTGATGATGACCGTCTGGCTGACGGTGGGCAGGGTGTACTCGGCGTTCAGCGCGGCCGCCGCGCCGCAGAAGCTGGAAACGCCGGGCGTGTCATCGTAGGCGATCCCGTCGGCATCCAGCGCATCCATCTGCTCCCGGATGGCTCCGAACAGGCAGGGGTCGCCGGTGTGGAGCCGCACGGTGGTCTTGCCGGCGGCTTCCATCTGCCGCAGCACGCCGAGCACCTGCTCCAGCGTCATCTCGGCGCTGTTGTAGATGGCGCAGCCCGGCTTTGCCAGTCCCAGCAGGGCCGGGTTGACAAGGCTGCCCGCATAAATGATGCAGTCGGCCCCCTGCAACAGGGCCGCGCCGCGCTGGGTGATGAGGTCCGGTGCGCCGGGCCCGGCACCAACAAAATGTACCATATTATCGCTCCTTCCAGTCGTTCAGGATCTGTGCCGCCGTTTCAGTCTGGCCCAGCGGGCCGTGCTGGTTCGAAAAGAGGATGGCACCCACCCGGAACGCCCCGGCGGCGCGGCGGTCCAGATGGAGCTGCACCGCCGCCAGCAGGCTTTCCAGCACCGGGGCGCGGAGGCCTGCCGCATCCAGAAGGTCGAGGCAGGCGTCGGTGGTGGCGGCTTCGAACAGGGCGCGGCAGGTCTCCCGGCTGGCCCCGCAGAGGGCGGCATGGGTGCAGAACAGCTCGGTGCGGCAGTCCGCCGTGTGGGAGTGGGTGTTCATGATGCCGCCCGCCAGCTTGCAGAGCTTGCCCACATGGCCCACGAGCAGCACGTCCTCAAACCCGGCAGAAGCGGCCATATCCAGCGTATCGCCGATGAAATTGGAGGTCTTGACGACCGGGATGGAAGCGAACGCCGGGTAGGCCGTGCCAAGGTAGTCCAGCCCATAGTTGCCGGGGGCCAGGATGAGCCGCCGTGGCCCGGCAGCGGTTTGGACGCGCAGCGCCGCCTGGTTCATCTCCAGCTGGATGGTGTCCAGAATGGCCTGCTGGCTCATGGGCTCGACGATGCCGCTGGTGCCGAGGATGGACAGCCCGCCCGCGACCCCGATGTGGGGGTTGAAGGTGCGCCGGGCCACCTCTTCGCCGCCCGGAATGGAGAGGGTCACGGCAAAGCCGCCGGTGTAGCAGGCCGTCTCGGCCTCCCGCTGCAGGGCCTCGGCGATCATCCGGCGGGGGACGTGGTTGATGGCGGCTTCGCCTACGGGCTGGTCCAGCCCCGGCCGGGTGACTCGGCCTACGCCCGGCCCGCCCGCGATGCGGACTTCCGTGGTGCCGGGCAGCAGCTCCACCGTGGCGACGATGGGCAGGCCGGTGGTCACATCCACATCGTCGCCGCCGTCCTTTTCAATGGCGCATTCGGCCCCCGGCCCGGCGCGGCGGCAGAACAGCGGGGCTACCTCCACGACGATGCCTTTCGGTGTGCGCAGCGCCACCGTCTCCGGGGCCTTTCCGGTCAGCAGCAGCCGGGCCGCGCCCGCTGCACCCAGCGCCGCACAGGTGCCGGTGGTGTAGCCGCAGCGCAGCAGTTTCTGCCCGCTGCGGACGTAGTGCTCGAATCTTGGCTTCGCAGGCTTCGGGGGGCCGAACAGCGTTTCGTACTGCTCCCGGCTCAGGCGGTAGAGGGTCTGGATGTTCTCCGGCGCAAAAGCCTCCTGGGGCGTCAGAACGCCGGAGACGCCCTGCGGGGAGACGCAGACCACGGCGTCTGCGATCTTCTGCGCCATGTCCAGCTCGTGCAGGCTGACGAGGACGGCGAGGTGCTGCGTGTGGGCCAGCGTTTGCAGGATGCTCAGCAGCTCAATCTTGCCCTTGATGTCCAGAAAAGACGTCGGCTCGTCCAACAGGATGACCTCCGGCTGCTGGCAGATGGCGCGGGCCAGCAGGATGCGCTGGCGCTGGCCGTCGCTGATGCAGTTGAAGTCCCGCTCCGCGAGAGCGGAAGCCCCCACCAGAGCCAGCGCGTCGCGCACGGCCTGCCGGTCTGCCTCGGAGAGGAGGCCCAGCCGCCCGGTGTAAGGGATGCGCCCGGCTGCGGCAAACTCGAAGCAGGTGGTCAGCTCGGTGCGGCGGGTGTGGGGGAGCATGAGGGCGAGCCGCTGTGCGCGGGCGCTGCCGGTGTAGGCGGTCAGATCCTGTCCGTCCAGCAGCACCGCGCCGCCCATGGGGGCCAGCTGGCCCGCCAGTGTTTTGAGCAGGGTGGATTTGCCCGCACCGTTCGGCCCGATGAGGGTCAGGATCTGCCCTGGTCGGACGCCCAGCGCGATATGCTCGGCCAGCGGTGCTTTGCCGTAGCCGACGGCGAGGTCCTGTGCCTCGCAGGAAAATTCGTTCATCGTGCACCCTCCTGATTCCGGCGGATGAGCAGCCAGATGACCACCGGTGCGCCGAACACTGCCGTCACAGCGCTGATGGAAAGCTCGGTGGGGGCGAACAGGCTGCGGGCGATGAGGTCGCACAGCAGGCAGAACGCCGCCCCGCCCAGGCAACAGCCCGGCAGGACGAACAGCGGCCGGGCGCTGCCCAGCAGCTGCTTGACGAGGTGCGGCACCGCGATGCCCACAAAGGAGATCGGCCCGGCAAAGGCCGTGACGCAGGCGGCCAGCAGGCTGGAGAGCAGCACCAGTGTGCGGGAGAACCGCTTGACGTTGACGCCGACGCTCTGGGCGTAGGCCTCGCCCATCTGGTAGGCGGACATGGGTTTCGACAGGCAGAACGCCGCCGCCAGCGCGGGCAGGACTACGAGCGCCGCCGCCCGGACATTGCCCCAGGTCATGCCGGAAAAGCTGCCCTGCGACCAGTTGTGGAGGTTGACGATGTTCGAGTCCTGCGCAAAGGCCACCACAAATTCGGTGATGGCCGAGCAGATGTAGCCGATCATGACGCCGCAGATGACCAGGATGCTCATCCGCTGCACCCGGCGGGAGACCGCCAGCACAAAGGCCATGGCGGCCATGGCCCCCGCGAACGCGGCCAGGATGAGGGTGAGGGAGCTTGTGAGCAGCCCCTGGTTCAGGAACACCACCATGACCAGCGCTACCGCCAGCTTGGCCCCGCTGGAAATGCCCATGACGAAGGGCCCGGCGATGGGGTTGGCGAAAAAGGTCTGCAACAGATAGCCCGCCGCCGAGAGCGCTGCGCCCAGCAGCACGACCATCACGGCGCGGGGCAGGCGCAGCTGGGTGATGATGCGCACCGAGAGCGCGTCCTGCCCACGGCCCAGCAGGGCCGAAAGCACGGCCTCCGGCGTCAGTGCCACGCTGCCCCAGAAGAGGTTGGCGGCAAAGAGCACCGCCAGCAGAACGGCCAGGATGCCATAGGAGAAGAGAAGGCGTTTTTTGGTAGTCATGCGGGTCCTTTCTGGGGAAGTTACGTCACCGGTGTCAGGAATTGCAGGCCGTCGGGGGCGACCTCGGTCAGAACGCGGTGCAGGTCGATCACAAAATCGGCCAGCTCCATGCTCTGCTGAAAAAAGCTCTGGGTGGTGCACCAGACGTTCCCGCTCTGCACGGCCCGGAAGTCGGCCAGCAGGGCACATTTTGCCACCAGCTCGTCGATGGTGGCGACCATGCCCTCGATGGTGCTGTTGTAGATGAGAACATCGGCGTCCTTTGCCCCGGCGTAGAAATCCTCCAGCGGGAGGTTCATGGTGGAAAGGTTATTGCCGCTGTCGGTCAGGTCGGAGAACACATAATCGGCCCCGGCCATCCCGATCATCTGGGCCACATAGTCGCCGCCCTTGCGGACATTGGCGAGGTTGTTGGCCGTGATGGAGAAGAACGCACAGGTCTTGCCGGTGGGGGCCTGCTCCAGAAGCGGCTGGATGCGCTCCACCTGCTTTTGGAACACCTGCTCGGCAAGGGTTTCCCGGCCCAGCAGGATGCCCCAGAACTTGATCCACTCCATCCGGGCCAGCGGACTGCTCTCGTAGCTGGAGCGCTCCACCACCACCGGGATGCCGAACCGTTCCAGCTGCTCCTTGACCTCCGGTGTGTGGAGGATCATCGTGTTCTCAATGGCAAGGCCGCAGTTGGAAGCGAGGATCTGCTCATAGTCCGGGGCGCTGTACTTGCCCGCATAGGCGATGCGCCCGGCCTCCATGGCGGCTCTGGCTTCGTCGAGATGCCAGCCGGCGGCCTGGGTGCCGGAGAGGGTGATGCAGTCCAGCGCGTCCAGATGGAGGAACAGGTCCATCACCGAGGTGGAGACGAGATAGATATTCTGCACCGGCTGGCGCAGGGCCGTGACCCCGGCGGGCAGGCCGTCCACCTCGGCGGCGTCTTCCGGCAGGACGAGGAACTGTTCCCCTGACCCGGTCAGGGTCAGCAGGGTAGAACCGCCTTCGTAGCAGTCGGCGGTGAACTGCCGGGCGTAGTCCAGCGGATAGGCGTGGTCGAACACCAGCGCTTCCGTGTTGGCCGGGGCAGTCTGTTTTGCCGCACAGCCCGCCAGCAGAAGCGCAGAGGCGGGGAGCGCTTTTAAGAATTGTTGTCTGGTCAGTTTCATGGTATCAGCCTTGCACCTTCGAAGGCGCGCGGGCGGCAGCTACCCCACAAAGGGGGGAGCCGTTACGCCAGCGTGAACGTCAGGGTGTATTCGATCTCGTGCGGGGTGCTCATGGCCACGGTGTCGGCCGTGACGGAGAGGGGCGTGCCCAGCGCGGCAACGGGGATCACAAAGGTGGAGTTGCCCTCGGTGTTGGTGGGCAGATACTTCTCGCCGTCCACGATCATGTAGTCGTAGTTGGGGCTGCTCCAGACGATGGTGGCGGTCATCTTGCCGTCGGCCACGGTCAGCGCGGCGGGGCTGTCCACCGTGGCGCGGCCGGAACCGCCCTCCAGCACGACATTCACATTGTACTCGCCGTCGGCGGGCGTCTCAGCCGCCGCTTCCGCTTTGGGTTCCGCATTGCGGATGCTGACGGTGTGGTCGTACCACTTGCCTTTGGTGCCCAGAAGAGCCAGCTGGAAGTCCTCGTCCACGGCGGCGACGGGGATGTCGTAGCCGTAGACCTCTTCGGAGGTGCCGTCGGAGTAGGTGACGGTGTCGGTGGTGGGCAGCAGCCAGTCGGCTTTGTTGGCGTCGGCGTCTGCGGCCATGCCGACGTACAGGTTGACGATCTTCTTGGAAGCGAGGCTGACGTGGAAGGTCATCTTGCCGTTTTCGACCGTCAGAGTGCCCTTGCCATCGCAGGCTTCGTTCGCGTGGAACATGCCGCTGTCGGTGTCAAATTCGGCGGTATAGACGCCGTCCGGCAGAGCGGCGGCAGCGGTCTCGGATGCAGCAGCAGAGGAGGCCACGGACGAAGCGGCCTCCGAGCCTGCGGCAGAGCTTGCAGTGGAAGAGGCCGCCCCGCAGCCGGTCAGGGCAGCAGCCAGCAGCAGGGAAGCGACGGACAGGGAAAGAAACTGTTTGCAGTGCATAGATCAAAATACCTCGCGATCAAATTTGAGCGGGCAGAGAACTGCCCATGGGGGAGGGTGCCTCCTCATGCGGGGGCATCCTCCATAAAAAATGCCCGAAAAGATCACTCCCTTCGGGCATTGGGGCACACGATATCAGCCGTTCAGGGACTCGATCGCAGCCTTGGTGTGTGCGATGTAGAGCTGCTGGATGTCGGAGATCTCGCCCAGACCGGAGATCTGGGTGTCCACTTCCTCAAATGCACCGGAAGCCTTGAACTGGCTCAGCCAGGAGTCATCATCCGCACCGGCCATATCGTTGTTGGCATGGTCACCGGCAACGACCATCAGCGGGCGCAGAACGACCTTGGTGTAACCGGCAGCCTTGACGGCCTCGATGACGTTCTCGCAGGCGGTCTCCTCCGGCTCGCCCTCGACGGTGCCGATGAAGACATTGTCATAGCCCAGGGTCTGCATGGTGGTCTGCATCTGGCTGTAGCTGATCTTTGCGGTGTGCGAGGTGCCGTGGCCCATGAAGACGAATGCGGTCTTCTCGGCAGCGGCGGCATCCAGGCTGTCGAAACCGGCATCCTTCACGGCAGCAGCGGTGATGGCTTTGGCGACGGCTTCCTTGTCGGAGTTGATGACGGTGGCATCTGCGCCGACCTCACCCAGCAGGGGCTCGGCCACCGCGACGGACTCGAACTTGTCGCGGTAGCTGTCGATCATCTCCATCATCTCGTCGTACTCGGCACCGTGCATCAGGTGGGTGGGCTGGACGACCAGATTCTTCACGCCGTTGGCCACAGCGCGGTCCATGGCCTGCTGCATGTTGTCGATCTTCTCGCCGTCACGGGCCTGGACATGGTTGATGATGATCTGAGCGGTGAAGGCGCGGCGGACAGACCAGTCCGGATAGGCCGCCTGCAGAGCATCCTCGATGCCCTTGATGTCGGCGGCGCGGCTGTCGTTGAAGGAGGTGCCGAAGCTGACGACCAGCAGCTCGTTCTCGCCGATGTCGTCCGCGTTGCGGGGGTCATCCTGGGAGGCATCGCCGGTGTCGCGGCCAAAGTAGTCGGGGTCGGCCTCTTCGCCTTCCACCAGCTCCTTCTGGGCGTCGGTCAGGGCGTCCCAGGCAGCCTTGGCGGCAGCGCACTGGGCGTCCGTGTCATCGGTGCGCTCCTGCACGTAGATGGCGTCGATCAGGTCTGCGACATTCTGTGCGGCCAATTCGTCGGCCTCCTCGCTCGAAATTTCGCTGCTGGCAGCGGCAGAGCCTGCCGTGCTGGAGGCAGCGGTGG
>OKSA01000875.1_pt1 | contig 28903 bp, 26 predicted proteins | sample 1601181 | NCBI WGS metagenome assembly OKSA01 (sample SAMEA3541538, study PRJEB24748) | human gut metagenome | biome: human gut; feature: human-associated habitat; material: faeces | place: China | collected 2012
CATGATGGCCGTCGGCGTGGCGAGGACGAGGGCGCAGGGACAGAATACAACGAGGATCGTCACGGCCCGGATGATTTCTCCGGTAAAGAGCCATGTCAGCGCGGCTGCCGTCAGGGCAATCACGACGATCCACGTCGCCCAGCGGTCAGCCAGCCCGACAATCTTCGCTTTCCCTGCGTCTGCCGACTGTACAAGCCGGATCATGCGCTGGATGGAGCTGTCCTCGCCGACACGCGACGCACGCATCGTGAACGCGCCGAACTGGTTGACCGTACCGCTCGACACCTCGTCCCCCGCGCTCTTGTCCACGGGCAGCGATTCGCCTGTCATGACAGCCTGGTTGATGGATGTCTGACCGGAGAGGATCACACCGTCCACCGGCACGCTCTCGCCCGGCAGAACGCGGAGCACGTCGCCCACCCGAACCTGATCTGCGGGGACGATGGTTTCCGTTTCGCCGTAAAGAATCCGCGCCGTCCGCGGCGTCAGATGCACGAGCTTCTCAATTCCCGCCCGCGCCCGGGCGACCGTCAGCTCTTCCAGCAGTGCGCCGAGCTGCATGATGAACGCGACCTCGCCCGCGGCGAAGTCCTCGCCGATGCAGACCGACGCGATCAGCGCGAGCGAGACGAGCACGTCCGCCTTGATGTCGAACGCCGTGACGAGGCCGATGACGGCCTCTAAAATGATGGGGATGCCGCAGAGGATGATCGCGACCCACGAGGCGTCGAACGACAAGGGGACGAGATCAAAAATACTGACGATCAGCGCGATGCCGGAGATCACGAGCAGTGTGATGTCCTTTTTCGTGCCGCCCAGCTCTAAAAAATGCTCCAGCTTTTCCATTGCCTGTTTCACGGAAATGACTCTTTTCTGTACCATAGGGGGTATGGGCTTATTATACATATGGGGGTATAGGTGTCAAGCGCGCAAAAAGAGAGAAGCAGCACAAAACTGCTTCTCTTCTTTCATGTAATTCTGCTGAAAACGGGCGCGAGAGGGGAAAAACCTGCTCAGCCCATGTTCGAAAAGCGCTCGACCGCCTTCGTGAAGCTCTCGTTCGCCTTGTCTGCGTCGCCGTGCTCGATGCCGTCGCGCACGCAGTGCTTGATGTGCTCCTCAAGCACGACCTTGCCGCAGCCGTGCAGCGCGGATTTGGCCGCGTTGATCTGAGCAAGAATATCCTCGCAGGGGACGTCCTCGTCCACCATGCGGTCAATGGCCTGCACCTGACCGAGGATCTTTTTGAGCCGACGGTGCAGATTGTCGGCGTCCATACACTGTTTCATCGTTTGGCCTCCATACCTGTTGGGGTATCTGCATTGTGCACTCTGCGCCGCGATTTTGTCAATATACGCTGCCGCGCCGGTTTTGTGCGCCTTTGGCGAAAAAATGGCATGTTGCGGCAATTTTCTCTTCCACCGCAGTGTTGCAGAGCATAAAAAAGTGTGATAGGATATATTAGAAATAGTATGACCGGCGGCCATATTGCCGCCGGAGCAATTTTGAGGTATCCGAATGAAGAAAAGCGACAAAACACCAAAGCAGACCCACCGCCGCGCGGACCCGAACGTCATGGGCCTCCACGCGGATGTGGTGGAGCAGAATATCACAGAGACACTCGAAACGAACTACATGCCTTACGCGATGTCCGTCATCGTCTCGCGTGCCATTCCGGAGATCGACGGCTTCAAGCCCTCGCACCGAAAGCTCCTTTACACGATGTATAAGATGGGGCTTCTCACCGGCGCGCGTACGAAGAGCGCGAACATCGTGGGCCAGACAATGCGATTGAATCCCCACGGCGACGCCGCCATCTACGACACGATGGTGCGCCTTTCCAAGGGCTACGGCGCGCTGCTGCACCCGTTCGTCGACTCGAAGGGTAACTTCGGTAAGGTCTATTCGCGCGACATGGCGTGGGCGGCCAGCCGATACACCGAGGCGAAGCTCGCGCCCATCTGCGCCGAACTCTTCCGCGACATCGACTCTGACACCGTTGATTTTGTCGACAACTATGATAACTCGATGAAAGAGCCGGCGCTGCTGCCAACGACATTCCCGAATATCTTAGTCTCGGCCAACCAGGGCATCGCGGTCGGCATGGCGAGCCAGCTGTGCGGCTTTAACTTGGGCGAGGTCTGCGACACGACGATCGCCTTTTTGAAAAATCCCGAGGTGCGCATCAGCGAGACGCTGCTCGCGCCCGACTTCCCGACCGGCGGCGAGGTATTGTACGACCCGCGCGCCATCGAGGACATCTACAACACCGGCCGCGGCGGCGTAAAGGTGCGCGCCCGCTGGCGCTACGACAAAAAAGAAAATCTCATCGAAATTTATGAAATTCCCTACACCACCACGACCGAGGCCATCATGGACAAGGTCGCCGAACTCATCAAGGCGGGCAAGGTCAAGGAAATTTCAGACATGCGTGACGAGACCGACCTTTCCGGTCTCAAGCTGACGATCGACTTAAAGCGCGGTGCCGACCCCGACAAGCTGATGCAGAAGCTCTTCAAGGCGACGACACTGCAGGATACGGCGTCGTGCAACTTCAACGTCCTGATCGGCGGCATGCCGCGCGTGATGGGCGTGCGCGAGCTTTTAGACGAGTGGTGCGCGTGGCGCACCGAGAGCGTCAAGCGCCGCGTGTACTTCGTGCTCAAAAAGCGGCAGGACAAGCTGCACCTCTTAAAGGGCCTTAAAAAGATCCTGCTCGACATCGACAAGGCCATCAAGATCATCCGCGAGACGGAGAAGGAGGTCGACGTCGTGCCGAACCTGATGATCGGCTTCGGCATCGACCAGATCCAGGCGGAATACGTTGCCGAGATCAAGCTGCGCAACATCAACCGCGAGTATATCCTGAAGCGCGTGGAGGAGACCGCGTCTCTTGAAGCTGAGATCGAAGACTTGGAGGATACGCTTGCACGTCCGTCGCGCATCCGCAAGATCATCGTGACCGAGCTTGAGGATGTGCGCAAAAAGTACGCCGAGCCCCGCCGCACCGGCATCCTCTATGACTATGCCGAGGACACCGAGAGCGAGGAGGACGCCATCGAGGACTATCCCGTGACGCTGTTTTTGTCGCAGCACGGGTACTTCAAAAAGATCACGCCGCAGTCACTTCGCATGTCCGGCGAGCAGAAGTTCAAGGAGGACGACGCGCTCAGCATGAGCGTGGAGAGCTCCAACGCCGCCGAGCTGATGTTCTTCACCGATAGGGCGCAGGTCTACAAGACGCGCGCGAGCGACTTTGCCGACGGCAAGGCGAGCCAGCTGGGTGACTACTTACCCGCGAAGCTCGGCATGGACGAGGGCGAGAGCGTCATGGGCATGGTGCTTCCCGGCGATTACAGCGGCTATATGATCTTCTTCTTCGAAAACGGTAAGGCCGCGAAGGTCGAGCTGTCGGCCTACAAGACGACCTCGAACCGCCGCCGCCTGACCGGCGCTTACAGCGACAAGAGCCCGCTCAAAGCGCTGTTGCATCTCAAGGAAGACCGCGAGATCGCCGTCTATTCGACAGAGCCGCGCGTGCTGATCGTCAACACGGCGCTTCTTGGTGTGAAGACGACGCGCACAACGCAGGGCGTCGCGCTGCTGACGCTCAAAAAGAAGTACGTGCTCGACACGGTGCGCTTCCCGGAGGAGACCGGCATCACCGACCTTGCCCGCTACCGCGGCCGCAGCATTCCCGCGACGGGCGCGCTGCTCAAGACGGAGGACAGCGACGACAAGCAGCTCTCGCTGATTTAAGAAATAGAACAGTTCTGACGGATTTTGAGAGAGGAGAGGATCTATGAAGAAAAACGAAAAACTGCGCGCGCAGGTGACGAGCTACATCATTGTCACGCTTGCCTGCGTGCTGTATGCCTTGTCGTTCGATTGGTTCTATGCACCGAATGGCTTTACGGTCGGCGGCTTTACGGGTATTTCGCAGATCATTAACTTTTTTGCACCCATTCTGCCGGTCGGTACGATGGTCATCGTGCTCAATGTGCCGCTTTTTATCGTGGGACTTAAAAAATTCGGCTTCGCATTTTTGTGCAAGTCCATCTACACGATGACGCTGAGCTCCATTTTGATCGACGTTGTCGCGGCCATCCACGAGTTTGCGCCCATGGACCCGCTGCTCGCGTGCCTGTACGGCGGCGTGACGCTCGGTATCGCCTCAGGCCTGCTGTTCCGCGAGGAGACGACGACGGGCGGCTCGGAGCTCGGCGCGTGGATCGTGCGGTCGCACGTTGAGCGCTTGTCGATCGGCAACATCTGCCTTGGCATCGACCTGACGATCATCCTGATCTACGCCGCGGTGTTTCACAGTCTGAATAACGCACTCTACGGCGCGCTCGCGCTCTATATCACGACGAAGGTGCTCGACCTGGTCGTCTACGGTCAGAACACGGCAAAGGTCGCCTACATCATCAGCGACAAGTATGAGGAGATCATGCAGGAGATGCTGCGGCGCGACATGGGTGTGACGCTCCTGAACGGCAAGGGCGGCTACACGGGCGCGGAGCGTCCGCTCCTTTTCTGTGCGGTGCGCAAAAAGGAGGCTGTTTCCATCAAACGCTATATTAAGGAACTCGATCCCGATGCCTTTTTCATCGTCTGCGACGCGAGCGAGGTGCTCGGTGAGGGCTTTGGCGAATACGACCCGCAGGGTCTCTAAGGATATCAGGATACACGGAGGAAGCAGGAATGGATTTTACAACGGTGGAGAAGAATCTCAAAGAGCACGGCTTCAAGGTGTCTGCCTTCGCGACGGCGAAGGAAGCGGCGGACTATCTGAACGCGCAGATCGACGGAGAGAGCGTGTCGTTCGGCGGCAGCATGACGCTCTCTCAGATGGGGCTTTTTGAAAGCCTCGGCAAGCACAACAAGATGTTCAGCCACTGGAACGTGCCCGACGGCATGAACGCTGCCGAGGTGCTCAAAAACGCCTCGACGTGCGACAACTACCTGCTCTCGGCCAACGGCCTTGCTGAAACGGGCGAGATCATCAACATCGACGGGACGGGCAACCGGGTGTCCTCGTCGCTCTATGGCCACAAGAGGGTGTGGTTCGTCGTCGGCAACAACAAGATCGCGCCGACCTATGACGAAGCGCTCTGGCGCGCCCGCAACATCGCCGCGCCGAAAAACGCGCAGCGCCTCGGCGTGAAGACGCCCTGCGCAGTGAACGGCGACCGCTGCTACGACTGCAAGAGCCCGCAGCGCATCTGCCGCGGTCTTGTCGTGCTGTGGGAGGCCATCCGCAGCTGCGAGACCGAGGTCGTGCTCGTCGACGAGCCGCTTGGCTACTGAGAAAGAGAGATTTCGTCCAAAAGGAGGGAGCGCCGTGCGCAAAAAGTTCATTCCACTTTCGCTGGCGCTCTGCCTGATGCTCTCGGGCTGCGGCGGCAACGTCGTGCTTGAGCGTTCCTACAGCGTTTCCACGCCGCACAGCGAGGTCTACTGGGAAAACGAGGGTGCGGACACCCTGCGCGCCGACAGCTATCAGGACCTCGTCAATGCGCTGCTGCTGCTCCTTGGCGAGCACAGCGAGGAAGGCGTTGTGCGTATTTACAGCGAGGAAGACGCCGCGGCCATGGCCGAGCAGGCCTGTAAGGAGGTGCAGGAGGAGACGGCACTGGGCGCGTATCTTCTTGACTACATCAGCTACACCGACACGCAGGAGCGCGCCTATTACGAGATGCACGTGCGCCTCGGCTACCGCCGCACGGCGGAGGAGCAGGCGGGCATTGTCACCGCGACGAGCACCGAGGCGCTGCCTGACCTTCTGCGCCTGACGGCGCGCGAGGGTTCGCTCAGCCGTATCGCCGTGCGCTTCACGTACTTCACCGCGGACCGTGACGGTATCCGCGACATGGTGCGATCTGTGCAGGAGGAGGTCGACACCGGCTTTACCGAGCCGTGGCAAGTGAACTTCTACCCCGATACCGACGATGTCGGCATTGTCGAGGTCGTGCTGCGGGAAGCGTAAAAAAGGATAAGAAAAGAGCCTGAACAAAGCGTTCAGGCTCTTTTTGTGCTTTATAGGGGAGAGAGAAAACGTTAGGAGAGGATCGCGCGGTCGTTGGCGAACTCGTCGCCGCTGGCCTTCGTGAACTGCTCAAGAAGATCGGGCACGGTCAGCTTCTTCTTCTCCTCGCCCGCAATGTCGAGGATGACGTGGCCGTCGTGCAGCATGATGAGGCGGTTGCCGTACTGAATGGCATCGCGCATGTTGTGCGTGATCATCAGCGTGGTGAGCTGGCCCTCGCGCACGATGCGGTCGGTGAGCTCCATGACCTTGGCGGCGGTCTTCGGGTCGAGGGCTGCGGTGTGCTCATCGAGCAGCAGCAGCTTGGGGCGCTTGAGCGTTGCCATCAGCAGCGTGAGCGCCTGGCGCTGGCCGCCGGAGAGCGTCGAGACCTTGGTGGTCAGGCGGGACTCAAGGCCGAGGCCGAGACCGCCGAGCAGCTCACGGTACTGCTCCTTTTCTTCTTTCGCCACGCCCCAGGAAAGACCGCGGCGCTGGCCGCGGCGGGCGGCGAGGGCGAGGTTCTCTTCGATCCACATCGAGGGGGCGGTGCCCATCATCGGGTCCTGGAACACGCGGCCGATGAATGCCGCGCGCTTGTGCTCGGGCAGGTTCGTGACGTCGGAGCCGTCGATGATGACCTTGCCGGAGTCGACAAAGAACGTGCCGGCGGTGGCGTTGAGCATCGTGGACTTGCCCGCGCCGTTGCCGCCGATGACGGTGACGAAGTCGCCGTCGTTCAGCGTCAGACTCAGCCCGTTCAGCGCGGTCTTGGCGTTGATGGTGCCGGGGTTAAAGGTCTTATAAAGTTCCTTGAGTTCAAGCATGGCCGTTGCCTCCGTTCTTTGCGCTCTGGGGCTGCACCTTGCGGCGGAACATCTTGCCCTTCCAGTAGGGAATGGCCAGGAAGACCGCCACAATCAGCGCCGTGATGAGCTTTAAGTCGTTGGTGTTCAGACCGAGCTGCAGCACGATCTGGAGCACGATGTAGTAGATGATCGCGCCGATGGAAACGGCCAGCAGCGTGAGGCCGAAGTTCGTGAAGATCTTGCCGAAGATGACCTCGCCGATGATGACGGCAGCAAGGCCGATGACGATGGCGCCGCGGCCCATGTTGATGTCGCTCGAGCCCTGATACTGCGCCAGCAGCGCGCCGGAGAGGGCAACAAGACCGTTCGAGACCATCAGGCCAAGCACGATATTCGAGTTCGTGTTGATGCCCTGTGCGCGCGCCATGTGGGGGTTTGCGCCGGTCGCGCGCAGCGAGCTGCCCTTCTCCGTGCCGAAGAACCAGTACAGGATGGCGATGACCGCGGCTGTGAAGAGAAGCAGCAGCGGCAGGGGATTGTTCATCGAGAGCTCGCGCACATAGCGCTGCGAAAGCAGCAGCGGATATTTATCAACGCTGAGTGCCTGGTTTGCCTTGCTGTCCATGATGCGCAGATTGATCGAATACAGCGCAAGCTGCGTCAGGATACCGGCGAGAATGGCCGGAATACCGCAGCGCGTGTGGAAAAGACCGGTGACGAGGCCTGCCAGCATACCGGCGAGCATCGCGCACAGCAGGGCGATCCAGGGATTGAAGCCGCCGCGGATCAGCATGACGCAGACAGCGCCGCCGGTTGCCAGCGAGCCGTCGACGGTCAGGTCCGCCACGTCCAGAATGCGGAAGGTGATGTAAACGCCGATGGCCATAATGCCCCAGGCGAGACCCTGTGCGGCAGCGCCGGGCAGGGCGTTCATCAGCGACGAAAGAAAACTCATGGGTTCTCTCCTCCTATCTCTTGTTGAGGCAGGAACGGGCTAAGCCCGTCCCTGCCTGCGGGGGGATGTGATCAGATTACTCTTCGATGGCAGTGTAGCCCTCGAGAGGCTCGATGCCGAGCGTCTCGCACATGGAGGCGTTGTACTTCGGGGTGGCCTCGGTGAACTCGATGGGCATCTCGGAGATGTCGGCCTCGCCGGTCAGGATCTTGGCGGCCATCTTACCGGTGGTCACGCCGAGGTCATAGTAGCTGATGGAGAGGGTCGCGACGCCGCAGCCCTTGCAGATGCCCTCTTCGCCGCAGATGGCAGGCACGCCCGCGGGAACGAGAACGTTTGCGATGGCCTCGGTGTTGGAGGCGGCGGTGTTATCGGTGGGGACGTAGACAACGTCGGAGTAGTCGGCAGCGGACTGGGTCACGGAAGCGACGTCGTTCGTGTCAGTGAAGGCGAACTCCTGGGTCTCAATGCCCTTGTCGGAGAGGTACTTGGCGACCTCTTCGATCTGGTAGCGGGAGTTGGGCTCGGCGGAGCAGAACAGCAGGCCGACCTTCGTGGCATCGGGGAACCACTCGGAGATCATGTTGGCCTGAGCCTCGAGGTCAGCGAGGTCGCTGGTGCCGGAGATGTTGCCGCCGACAGTGCCGGCAAAGTCATCGAGGTCGAGCGCGACGCCGTAAGCGGTGATGGAGGTGCCGAGGATGGGAATGTCGCTCGTGGCGGCAGCGGCGGCGGTCAGCGCGCCGGTGGCGTTCGCCATGATGAGGTCAACGCCGTCGGAGACGAAGCCGTTGACGATGGTGGAGCAGTTGACGTTGTCGCCGGAAGCGTTCTTGTTCTGGAATTCGACCTGGCCGGGCAGCGCCTCATTCAGCGCGTCGATGAAGCCCTGGGTGGCAGCGTCGAGTGCCTCGTGCTGCACGAGCTGGCAGATGCCGACGGTGTACTTCGTGCCTTCGCCGTCGGTGCTGCCCTGATTGTCGTCCTGTGCGGCCTTATCGCCGCAGCCGGTCAGACCCACGCTCAGGCTGAGAACGAGGGCAAGAGAGGCAACAAGAGAAATGATGCGTTTGGTGTTCATGCTTTTTTCCTCCAATTTTTATTTCTCGCTGATAACAATAAAACCCGCTGTAAGGACTTGTGGTCCATACGGCGGGTTCCTTGACTCAACTCTTTTTGAAGTGACCTTCAAGTGTTGGTTCGAAAGACCTTTCAGCTACGGGCATCACAAATCGCTCTTACCTTGTCCTTAAAGTAAAAGTAAGAGTAATAGTAAAAGCGATATGCAACGTTGCTTACAACAGTCTTCATCACTCAAGCTCCAAGTCCTTTCAAAAAGGATGGTAGTAATATAGCACACACAAAAATGGCCGTCAATAGCATTTTTATCCAAAAAACACTATTTATGTAGGAATTTGGCAGGGCACAGCACCGAAAAGTATGCTATTTGCATTAGGAAACGGCATGGGTGTGTTCGCAAAGCTCATTGATCTTCTGCTGTAAGCCCTTGAAATCCTCAAACGACTCGGGCCTGCGGCGCGGATCGCGCAGCAGCGCCGCAGGGTGATAGACGGCCATCATCTGAAAGCCGTTCTTTTCAAACCACTGGCCGTGCTCGCGCGTGATCTTGAAGTCGGGCTTGATGATGCGCATGGCCGCAATGCGCCCGAGGCAGACGATGATCTTCGGCCGCAGCAGCGCGACCTGACGGCGAAGATACCCGATACAGGCGTCCTGCTCCACGCCGAGCGGGTCGCGGTTTTCCGGCGGGCGGCACTTGACGATGTTGGCGATATACACATCGTCGCGCTTGAGGCCGATGATCTCGAGCATGTCGTCGAGCAGATGACCGGCCCTGCCAACGAACGGCACGCCCTGCGCATCCTCGTTCGCGCCGGGGCCTTCGCCGATGAATAAAACTTCAGCATTCTGATTGCCGACGCCGAAGACGACGTTCGTGCGCGTCTCCCACAGCGAGCATTCGCGGCAATTTTTGCAGTCGTGTTCCAGAGCTTCCCAGGTATCAGGCATAGTTGTGTTCTCCTGTCGATTTTTTGTCATTTTACCATGATTCGCCGCGCTTTGCAACGCGCGCGGCACGCATTTTTCCATCTGCGCGGGCCATACTGAAAAAAACGGACGCGGAGGAAGAAATGGATCATATCTGGTACTGGTTTGCTTACAGCTTTTTGGGGTATTGCTTGGAAAAGCTCTTCGCCGCAGCGACAAGCTCGAGCCACCGGCTGCGGCGGTGCTTCGTGTTCCTGCCGCTGTGTCCGGTGTACGGCTTTGCGATGGTCACGATCTTATTGCTGGGGGCGGAAAAGCTCCCCGGCGCGTGGGAGCAGATCTTGCTCGGTATGCTCGTGGCGACGGCGATGGAATACGCCGTGCACTGGGGCTATGAAAGGCTGTTTCAAGTGCAGTTCTGGGACTATTCTTCGACCAAATGCGACGTGAACGGCCGCATCTGCCTGCCGTTTTCCATCTGCTGGGGAATATTGTCGATGCTCGCCGTGCGGTATGTGCAGCCGGTTCTGGAGGGCTATGCCGCACTGCTTCCAGAGTGGGCCGCGGCGCTGGCGGTGTTCCTCGTCACGCTTGACGGCATCCTGACCGCGCGCGTCCTGCTCACGACGCACGATATCGACGCTTTGACGCCGCGAACGTTGCTCCGAAGTAAAAGAAGGCGAACCGCCTGACGGTTCGCCTTCCTGACTTTATTCATAAATGTTTTTCGATCCAGCTCCACAGGTCGTTATAGACCACGGCACGGCAGTCCTCGTTCAGAATCTCGTGCCGCAGGCCCTTGTAGAGCTTCAGCTCCACGTCGCGCACGCCGGCGCGGCGGAAGGCCTCGTATGCGCGCCTGACGCCCTTGCCCATCTCGCCGACAGGGTCCTTGTCGCCGGAGATGAAGAGAATGGGCGTGTTGCGGTTCATCGACGCGATGTTTTTCGGCGTGCTGATGAAGCGGATGCCGCCGAGCATCTCGTAGAAGAGGCCGATGCTCGCCTTCTGACCGCAGAGGGGGTCGGCAATGTAGGCGTCGACATTGTTGTCGCTCACGCTGAGCCAGTCGACCTCCGTGCGGTTGGGCGCGAACGCCTTATTGTAAGCACCGAAAGCCAGCGCCTCCACGCGCGGAGAGTGCGCCTTGAAGCCGTGGCGCTTGCCCGCGGCCTTGGCGATGGCGCGCCCGCCCGCGACGATCGCGGGGGACTGATGCCCCGTGCCCATGATGATGGCGGCGTCGACGGTGCCGGGATAGCGGATGAGATAGGTGCGCGTTAAAAACGATCCCATCGAGTGGCCCATGAGAAAATAGGGAACATCGGGATATTTTTCCTTCGTGCGGCAGCGCAGGGCGTACATGTCGTCCACAACATGCTTCCAGCCGTCGCGCGGGCCGAAATAGAGCGTGTCGGCATCCTTCTCGGCGGAAAGGCCGTGGCCGAGGTGGTCGTTCGCCACGACGGCAAAGCCGTGCTCGGTCATGAATTCGGCAAACGGCGCGTACCGCATGCCGTATTCCGCCACGCCGTGCGCGATCTGTAAAACGCCGATGATCTCACCACTCTCGGGCGTCCACTCCGCCGCGTGAATGCGCGAGGAGCCGTCCGACGAGGGGAAGTAAAATTCCCTGCAAATAGCCATGGCGCAAAACCCTCCTGCATGATATAATCTTATTCATTAGTATAGCATAAGGCGGTCCAAATGAACAAGGGGGTATCTTCATGCAGCGGTATATTTTGGCGCTCGATCAGGGGACGACCAGCTCGCGCGCCATTCTGTTCGGGCGCGACGGCAGCGTCGGCGGACACGCGCAGCAGCCGTTTCAGCAGTATTATCCGCAGCCCGGCTGGGTCGAGCACGACCCGAACGAGATCTGGGAGAGCGAGCGCGCCGTTGCCGCGCAGGCCTTGCGCGAATCGGGCCTTGGCCGCGCGGTCGCGGCGATCGGCATCACGAACCAGCGCGAGACGACGATCCTTTGGGATCGCGCGACGGGCGAGCCCATCCACAACGCCATCGTCTGGCAGTGCCGCCGCACGGCGGACATTGCGGATGCGCTTCGCGAAAAGCGCGGCGTGAGCGAGCTTGTGGCCGAGAAAACGGGATTGCACATCGACGCCTACTTTTCCGCGACGAAGATCAAGTGGCTGCTCGACCACGTCCCCAGCGCGCGGGAAAGGGCCGAGCGCGGCGAAATTTTATTCGGTACGGTGGAGACATGGCTCATCTGGAGGCTGACGGGCGGCAAGGTCCACGTGACGGACTACTCGAACGCCAGCCGCACGATGCTCTTCAACATCCACACGCTTTCGTGGGATGAAGAGCTCTGCGCGCTGCTGGACATTCCGATGAACATTCTGCCGCGTCCCGTGTCCAACTCCGAGGTCTACGGCACGGTGGCGGAGGGCATCGAAGGGCTCGAAGAGCTCGCGGGCGTGCCGATCTGCGGCGCGGCGGGTGACCAGCAGGCGGCGCTGTTCGGGCAGGGCTGCTTTACGCGCGGACAGGCGAAGAACACCTACGGCACGGGCTGCTTCACGCTGATGAACGTCGGCGGCGCGCCGGTGCGCTCGCGCGCGGGACTGGTGACGACCGTGGGCTGGAGCTTAAACGGCGAGACGACCTACGCGCTCGAGGGCAGCGTTTTCAACGCGGGCTCGGCCATTCAATGGCTGCGCGACGAGCTGCAAGTCATTTCGACCTCGCACGAGTGCGACATTCTGGCAGAATCCGTTCCCGACAGCGGCGGCATTTACTTAGTGCCCGCGTTCACGGGCCTCGGTGCGCCGTATTGGGATATGTATGCGCGCGGCTGCGTCGTGGGCATCACGCGCGGCACGACGAAGGCGCACTTCGCCCGCGCAGTGCTCGAATCCATCGCCTATCAGGTCACCGACCTGATGACCGCCATGCGGCAGGACGCCGGCTGCGAGATCTCCCTTCTGCGTGTCGACGGCGGCGCGAGCGTCAGCGATTTGATGATGCAGTTTCAGGCGGATTTGCTGCGCATTCCGGTCGACCGGCCCGCGATGGTCGAGACGACGGCGTTTGGCGCGGCATCGTTCGCGGGTCTGGCCGCGGGCGTGTGGAAGGACTTGGACGAGCTGAGCACTCTCCGGTGCAGCGAGCGCGTCTTCACCCCCGAGCGGGCGCAGTACGAGTGTGAGGAGCTGTACCGCGGCTGGAAGCGCGCCGTCGGCTGCGCGCAGGGCTGGGTCGAGAAAAAGTGAACGCTGTCACAAAAAATTTATACTTTTGTCGTAAATTATCCATTGAAATGAAAGCCCCGGTAGCTTATACTGTCAATAACAAACCCGAGGACACGGTTTGAAAGGAGAAAGTATTATGGCATTTTTCGATAACTTCAGCAAGAAGGTTCAGGACGTCGCGTTCGTGGCGACTGAGAAGGCACAGCAGGTCGCGGCCGTTGCCGGTGAAAAGGCAAATGCCGTTGCCGATAAGGCCAAGACCGAGTACGAGATGGCGTCTGAGCGCCGCAGCATGGACAAGAACTACCGCGCCATCGGCGAGTGGTATGTCTCCACGCTCGAGGGTGACGCGCCCGAAGCGGTCGCCGATATCGTCGCGGCCATCAAGGCCTCTCAGGAGAAGCTCGCCGCTTACGAGGCCGCCAAGGCTGAGGCTGCCGCTGCCAAGAAGGCGCAGGAGCCCATCATCGAGGTGACCATCGAGAAGGACGCGGAAGAGGAAGCGCCCGCTGCGGAGGAACCCAAGGAGCCTTCCGAAGCCGAGGAGACCAAGGAGGACTAAATCCTTCCCAATGTGCGGCGCAGCTCTGGCTGCGCCGTTTTTTTCCAGCTTAGGACAAATCTGGTCTGCATAATTTGTTTTGTTTTGACTATATGAATAATACCAGGACGGGATATAATACGGCCAACAACCAAAACAAAGGAGCACCCAATCATGAACGATAAAAAGATCAGAAAGCTTGTCCTTGCCGCACTGCTTGCGGCGCTTGTCTGCGTGGCGACGATGGTCGTGCAGATCCCCTCTCCGATGCAGGGCTATGTGAACCTGGGCGACTGCTTCGTGCTGCTGTCCGGCTGGCTGCTGGGCCCCTGGTATGGCTTTGCGGCGGGCGGCATCGGCTCGATGCTGGCAGACATTTTCCTCGGCTATGCGCACTACGCTCCGGGCACCCTGGTCATCAAGGGCGTGATGGCGCTGGTCGCTGCGCTGATGTATGAAAAGATGGGCCGCACTGCGACCTCCCGCATCGCTGGCGGCGTTGTGAGCGAGATCATCATGGTGCTCGGCTATTTCGGCTACGCTTCTCTCTTGCTGGGCAAGGGCCTTGCCGCTGCGGCAAGCATCCCCGGCAACATCTTCCAAGGTGCGGTCGGCCTCGTGGTCGGCGTGCTGCTGGTCACGGTGCTTGAGCGCGCCAAGGTGACGGAGAAGCTGGCATAATAAATTTCTAAAGAGGTGTCAGATCATGGCGGGAATCGTACATGAGGTAGAAAATCATCGCCTGGTGGAACAGGCGGAGCAGGAGGCGGCAGAGGCGGCACGCGAGCTTGCGGAGATCGCACATCTGCGCCGCGGACAGATCGTCGTCATCGGCTGCAGCACGAGCGAGGTCGTGGGCCATCAGGTCGGCAGTTGGTCGACGCCGGAGGTGGCGGACGCCATCTTCCGAGGGCTCTCCAGCGTATTTTCGCCCATGGGCGTGTATCTTGCCGCCCAGTGCTGCGAGCATTTGAACCGCGCGCTGATCGTGGAGCACGAGGCTGTGCCGAACGGCGAGATCGTCAACGTCCTGCCTCAGCCCAAGGCGGGCAGCTCGTTTGCGACGGCCGCGTACAAAGCGTTCCGCCATCCCGTGGCGCTCGAAGAGATCCGCGCCGACGCCGGACTTGACATCGGCGGCACGCTGATCGGCATGCATCTCAAAAAGGTCGCCGTTCCCGTTCGCTTGAAGCAGAACCGCATCGGTCAGGCCATTGTGCTGGCCGCGCGGACGCGTCCCAAATTCATCGGCGGCGAGCGTGCGATCTACGATGAGTCTCTCAAAGACGGTTATCCTGATTTCACCGATTGAACCAACACAGCAACAGAAAAAGCGCGATGCCCGATCTCGGGCGTCGCGCTTTTTCGTCGGTTCCTATCAAATTTTTCAGGCGAGGAAGCCCTTGAGAATCGTGTCTTCGGCCTCCTCCTCGGTGAGACCAAGGGTCTGGAGCTTTAAGAGCTGGTCGCCTGCGATCTTGCCGATGGCTGCCTCGTGGATGAGCTGCGCGTCGGTCGAATTCGCGGTGATGGCGGGGATGGATTCGATCGTGGCCTTGCCCATGATGATCGAGTCGCACTGCACATGGCCGAAGCACTTGCTGTTGCCGACGACCACGGGGTGGAAGATCTGCTTGGATTCATCCTGCGCAACGGAGCGGGAAATGACGCGCCCGCGGGAGTCCTCACCGTTGAGCTCGATCTCCATGTCGCTCTCGGCGTGCTGTTTGCCGTGAGTGAGAAGGCGCTCGGTGATGACGGCCTCGGCGTCCTTGCCGCAGACGATCTTCGTCTTGCGCACGGTGGAGTCGATGCCGCGGATCTGCACGGTCTCCATCTGGATGCTCGCGCCCTCGTCAAGGTAGACGATCGTGGTGGGGTTCATCACGCGAGAACCCTCGCCGTCGCCCTCGCCGTAGTGCTTTTCCACATAGCGTACGTGGGAGTTTTTGGAGACGTAGAACGTGTGGACGCCGTCGTGGCGGCTCTCGTTGCAGCCGGAGTTGTGGATGCCGCAGCCTGCGACGATGTCGACGTCGCAGTTTTCGCCGACGTAGAAGTCGTTGTAGACCATTTCGGTCACGCCGCTCTTGCTGATGATGACGGGGATGTGGCACTGCTCGCCCTTCGTACCGTCCTTGATGCGGATGATGATGCCGCTTTTGCCCTCGGGCTGCGGGTCGATGGCGATGTGCTCGGTGGACTGGCGTGCCTCGCATCCGCTGTCCTTTCGGATGTTGAACGCGCCGACGGGCTTGCCCGTCAGGTCGGCAATCTTTTCAAGCAGGGAAGCGTCGATTTCGGTGATCATATTGTGTACTACCTCCTTACTTGTTCAGCACCGGGCAGGAGCCCAGCGTGTCCGCCATGATGAGCGGGAAAATTTCTTCTGTGCTGCCGCGGTGCTTGAGCTCGCCGCCGCCCACGACGATGATCTCGTCGGCGAGCTGGATGATGCGCTCCTGATGCGAGATGATGATCATCGTCGCAAGCTCGCGCTGGCGCAGCTGCTCGAACGTCTCAGTCAGGCGGGCGAAGCTCCACAGGTCGATGCCGGCCTCAGGCTCGTCGAAGATCATCAGCTCGCTGCCGCGGGCAAGGAGCGTTGCGATCTCGATGCGCTTGACCTCGCCGCCGGAGAGGGAGACGTCGACCTCGCGGTCGAGATAGTCGTTGGCGCAGAGGCCTACCTGCGTGAGGTACTTGCAGCACTTGTCCTTGCTGAGGTTTGCATCGCCCGAGGCGATGGTCAGAAGGTTGCGTACTGTGATGCCCTTGAAGCGCGGCGGCTGCTGAAAGCCGTAGCTGATGCCGAGTTTTGCGCGCTCGGTGATGCCAAGGTGCGTGATGTCCTGACCGTTGAAGAGGATCTGGCCGCCCGTCGGCGTGACAAGGCCCATGATGACCTTGGCGAGCGTCGTCTTGCCGCCGCCGTTGGGGCCGGTGAAGACGATGAGCTTGCGGTCAGGAATGTCGATGGAAATGTCGTTTAAGATCGTCTGCTCTCCCTCAGGGGTGGAGACGGTATAGGTGATGTGCTTCAGTTCCAGCATGAAAAGAAGACCTCCTTACAGAAACTGCCATTGCTTGTCTTTAGTATGGACCGGATGACAGAGAATGAAAAGTTGCAAATGCAACAAAATGCGCAAAAATACAAAACAAATGTAGTTTACCAGAAAAAATGGAAAAAATCAACGAGAGAGGTGTGATTTTCAAGATTTTCTTTTTCCCTGCGGGAAATAGGGAAATATCGGCTCTGCACGCCTGAAAAATGCACGCATAGGATAGAGACGAGAACCGTTCCGGAAAGGGGAAGAAGAACATGACGGAAATGAAAAAGTCTTGCGCCTGCGACTATGAAGCGTGCCGCGAGGTGTGGAAGCGCGTCGCGCCGGGGGAGGACCCGTACCCGATGGCGGACAATGCAAACACACAGATGAGCGCACAGGATAGCGAGCTCACGCTCCCGGGCGCGGAGACGGACCCTTGCTGCATGGGAAGCGAGGCAAGCGTATCGGTCGAGGTGCTGCAGGGCTTTCTGCGCGAGGAGCTCGGCGACGCGCAGGTGTATGCCTATCTCGCCTCCTGCACGCCGCGGCGCGAGTTGGCGCGAGCGTTCCGCGCGCTGAGCGAGGACGAGAAGCGCCACGCGCGCGATCTGGCTGCCGCGATCTACTTAATCACCGGCAAGGCATACTGCCCGCGCGTGTGCGTGGAGCAGCCGGATACGTGCGACCTCTGCGCGCTGCTGCGCAGCCTCTACCATGCGGAGGCCTGTGCGGGCTACAATTACGCCCGCGCGGGGGAGGAGACGCTGGACCTGTGCCTCAGCAAGCTGTTTGCGGCGATGAGCGCGGACGAATACCGCCACGCAGAGCTCTTGATGAAGCTCCTCGGGCGGAAGATGAACGTCTGACGGGCAGAAAAAAGCGGAGCAGGAGAAATCCTGCTCCGCTTTGCTGTGCTTGGGTCATTCGATCGAGATGATATAGTAATAGACCGGCTGGCCGCCGCAGATCAGATTGACCTCGGCATCCGGGCACTTGCGGGTGAAGGCGTCGCACGCCTTGTGCGCGTCCTCTTCATTCACATCCTCGCCGTAGAAGACGGTAATGAACTCCGCTTCGCGGGACGCTGCCTCGTCGGAGAGCCCGTCGAGCAGCGCGGAGACGTCGCGGTCGGTGCCGAGCAGCTTGCCGTCCAGAAGTGCCAGATAATCGCCCTCGTGGATGTCGAAGCCGTCAAAATCGGAATTGCGCGCGGCGTAGGTGATCTGCGCGGTGGAGACGCACTGCGCGGCGTCCGTCATCGCCTTGGCGATGGCGTCTGCGTCGCTCATGTCGGGATCGACGGCCATCATCGCGCTCACGCCCTGCGGGATGGAGGCGGTTGGGATGACCACGACAGTCTTCTCCGTCAGGCCGATGCACTGCTGTGCGGCCATGATGATGTTCTTGTTGTTCGGCAGCACGAAAACGGTGTGCGCGGGGACCTTTTTGATCTCCTTGAGGATGCTCTCGGTTGAGGGATTCATAGTTTGTCCGCCGCTGATGACGCCGTCGGCGCCAAGGTCGGTGAAGACGTTCGCAAGGCCCTCACCCGCGCAGACCGCGAGGAAGCCAAAGTCCTTTTCGGGCTCGGCTTCACCGGCATTTTCGGGCTCGGCGGCTTCGAGCTCCTGCTCGATGGCCTCAAGGTCGTCGGTGGACTGGGCCTTGCCGCCGGCGGCGAGCTGCTGGGCCTGCGTGCGCATGTTCTCGATCTTCGCAAGCTCGAGCGTGCCGTACTTCTGCGCCTCGGTCAGCGCCTCGCCCGGAATGTCGGTGTGAACGTGGACTTTGAAAGCCTCGTCATCCTCGCCGATGACGAGCGAATCGCCGATGCCGTCGAGGAAGCGGCGGAACGGCTCAATGCTGCGTCCACTCTTGCGGACGATGAACACGGTGTCGAACGTGAAGGTGATGTCCTCTTCGTTGAGCATGGCAAAATCGGCCTTCTCCTGTGCATTCTCTTCGGTGAGCTCGGGGCGCTCCTCGCCGCGCAGCGCGCTGAGCATGCCGCTGAGGATCAGCAGGAAGCCCTTGCCGCCCGCGTCGACGACGCCGGCCTTTTTGAGCACGGGGTTCATGTCGGTCGTCTGCGCGAGCGTGATCTCGCCCTGGGCGATGGCCTGCTCGATGACGTACTCGACGCTGTTCTGCTCCTCTGCCGCGCTCGCAGCGCGCTCGGCAGCGAGACGCGAAACGGTCAGGATCGTGCCCTCGGCGGGCTTCATCACGGCGTTATACGCCGCGGCAACGCCCTCTTGAAGCGCTGCGGCGAACGCCGCGCCGTCGGCCTCCTTGCAGCCCTTGAGCTCCTTGGCGATGCCGCGGAACAGAAGCGACAGAATGACGCCGGAGTTGCCGCGCGCGCCGCGCAGCAGCGCAGACGCCGTGACAGAGGCGGCCTGATCGACCGTCGCGGGCTCGATCTTCTTGAGCTCCTGCGCCGCGGTCTGGATGGTAAGACTCATGTTCGTGCCCGTGTCGCCGTCGGGAACGGGGAATACATTCAAATCATTGATAGCTTGCTGTGCCTGTGCGATGGAGACGGTGCCGAAGAGCAGCATCTCCTTGAACATGGCACCATTGATGGTATCGTGCATAGGATGATATCCTCCTCGGTTTTTACATATTCATGCTGTCGACGCAAACGTCGATGCTGCGGATGCTTGCGCCGGTGTTTTCGCTGACCATATAGCGCACCTGATTGATGATGGAGCGGCAGACGGCGGCGATGTTCACGCCGTGCTCCACAACGATGTGCAGCTCGATGGAAATGTCCCCTTCTTCGTGGGGAATGATGCGCACGCCCTTGCTCATCGCCTCGCGGCGCAGCAGGTGGACGAGCCCGTCGGTCATCGAGCGGTAGGCCATGCCCTTGACGCCAAAGCAGCTCGTGGCCGCGGCACCGGTGATATTAGACAGGGCGGCGTCGGAAATGCTGACTTCGCCCTTTTCGGTTTGTAGCCTGATCATGGAAGATACTCCTTTCTCCCTGGTCGATATGATATGACCATATCATTATATACGAAGCGGTGCAGAATAACAAGAGAAAATATTTTGCGTAAAATGCGGGAAAATGTCAAGGACTCTATTGAAAATAAACGGAAATTCACGTATTATGGAAACTAACGAGTTCATTGCGCCCGCTTTGGGCGCTGCGGAGGGATAAACATGAGAGTCATCACAGGCTCGGCGCGCGGACGGCGGCTGGGCGAGCTCAAGGGCATGGAGACCCGCCCGACGACCGACAAGGTCAAGGAAAGTATTTTTAATTGTATCCAGTTCGACGTGGAGGATGCGCGCGTGCTCGATCTTTTTGCGGGCACGGGGCAGCTCGGCATCGAGGCGCTCTCGCGTGGGGCAAAAAGCGCGCTTTTTGTTGACAAGCGTGCGGACGCGGTCAAGCTCGTGCGCGAAAATCTCGCGCTGTGCCATCTGGAAGAAAACGCGCAGGTCATCTGCGGTGATTCGCTCGCCGCGCTCGGCACGCAGAGCGGGAGGTTCGACATCATCTTCCTCGATCCGCCGTACGAAAGCGGACTTTTGGAGCAGGCGATGGAAAAGATCGCGCAGTTTGACATTTTATCACCCCATGGTATAATGGTCGCGGAAAGTCCGCAGAACCAGACGCTTCCCGAGCTTCCCGCGCCGTACGGACTGTATCGCGAGTACCGCTACGGCAAGATCAAGGTGAGCATCTATCACCGCGCGGTGGAGGAAGAGGCATGAGAATCGCAGTGTTTCCCGGCTCGTTCGACCCTGTGACGATCGGGCATCAGGACATTATCGCGCGCGCGTCAAAGCTCTTTGACCGCGTGTACGTGTCCATCGTGCCGAACGGGACGAAGACGCACCCGATGTTCACCGACGAGCAGAAGCTCGCGCTCATGCGCGCGAGCGTCGAGGAGTTTCCCAATGTGGAGGCTGAGCTCGGCGGCGGACTTCTGACCGACTACGCGCTGCGCAAAAACGCGCAGTTTCTCGTGCGCGGCGTGCGCAACAGCGTGGATTTTGACGCCGAGCAGCAGCTTTCGCTCATCTATCGCGATGTGTCGGACGGCGCGCTCGAAACGGTGCTGCTGGTCGCGGAGCCGAAGTTTCAGCACATCAGCTCCACGATGGTGCGCGAGATGATTAAATACGGACAAGACCTTGAAAAATATATGCCGCTGCGCGCGGCGGAGCTTGTGAAAGGATGGAGAGAAGACCATGGCGAACAATGATGTGCAGCATCTTTTGGATATGCTTTACGAGATGATCGACGGCGCGAAGAACGCGCCGCTGACGAGCGACAAGTGCATTTTGAACCGCGACGAGGCGCTCGACCTGCTCGACGAGATTCGCGCCCAGCTTCCGGTGGAGCTTTCCCGCGCACAGGAACTCATCCGCGCAAAGGAGGACTATGTCAAAGCCGCCAAGCGCGACGTCGAGCGCATGATGCAGCAGGCCGAGCAGGACGCGAAGAACAAGGTCTCCGAGACCGAGGTGCTCGGCATCGCCCGCGAAAAGAGCCACGAGATCATCAAAAAGGCCGAGGACCGCTCGCGCGAAATGTACCGCGTGGCCAACGAGTACACCGAGGATGCGCTGCGCCGCACCGAGGAGGCCATCCAGATGGCGCTCGAGGAGGTCAAGCAGTCCCGCGTGCGCTTCCGCGCCGCCTCTGCCGAGCAGATGCAGAAGCGCCGCGAGGAGCTGGCACAGTCAGCTGAAAAGCAGACACAGAACGGATAAAATTTTGTCAAAAGTGACAAAAACCGACATGATCGGTAGACATAATCTATATTTGGGCATAGCATAAAGGGCCGCCACAAGATATTGTGGCAGCCCTTTTTTAACCAAAACCAAAGTGGAACATGCGTTTTAAAAATACGGTGCACTGGCCGAATTTTCACAGGAAAAAGCGGTAAAAGGCTTGAAATCTCAGGGAAATTTCTGCTTGCATTTTTTATGTGAATCTCGTATACTCAAAACAAAGGTGGGGGAAAGTGGTGTATCATACCATGAAAATGGCTTACTTTCCCACATAAGCATCAGATCGGACGCGGCACGGCTTTTTCCAAAATGAAGAAAAGGCCGCGCTTTCGTGCCCTCTGTATGCGAAAATGCACAGAAAAAGGGGGTCAGCCGCCGTGACGGGTCAGTATCAGCACACGATCGACGCCAAGGGGCGGCTCTTTATCCCCGCGAAGCTGCGCGAGGAGCTCGGCGACACGTTTTATGTCACCATGGGCATGGACTCCTGCCTGAGCATCTATTCCGACGCCTCCTGGGCGCGCTTCACCGAAAAGTTTGAAAGCCTGCCCTACACGAAGACCAAGGCTATGCGCCCGCTCTTCGCCAACGCCGCCAAGTGCGAGCCTGACGCACAGGGGCGCATCGTGCTGCCGCAGAAGCTCAGAGCCTACGCCCACCTTGAAAAAGACGTGGTCGTGATCGGTGTTTCGAACCGCGCCGAGATCTGGAATGCGGAGAAGTGGGCAGAGATCGAGGCCGAGGAGCTCAATCCCGAGAATCTGGCCGCCGTGATGGAAGAGCTGGGATTCTGATATGGAAGAGAACTACGGCCATAAGCCGGTACTGTTGCACGAGTGCCTCGGCGCGCTCGCCATCAAGCCCGACGGCATCTATGTGGACGGCACGCTCGGCCGCGCCGGACATTCGCTCGAGATCGTGCGCCGCCTGACGACGGGCCGTCTCATTGCGCTTGACCGTGACGAGACCGCGATCGAAGCGGCAAACCGCCGCCTCGGCGATTATTTGGACAAGGTCACGCTCGTCCACAGCAATTTCAGCGCGCTCGACGCTGTGCTGCACGAGCTGGGCGTCCACGGCGTGGACGGGATGCTTTTTGACCTCGGCGTTTCCTCCCCGCAGCTCGACGAAGCGCAGCGCGGGTTTTCCTACAAGCAGGACGCGCCGCTCGATATGCGCATGGACGAATCCGCCGCACTGACCGCGCGCGAGGTCGTGAATACCTATTCTTATGAAGAGCTGCGCCGCATCCTCTTTGAATACGGCGAGGAGCGCTATGCGCCCGCCATCGCGAAGAGAATTTGCCAGCACCGCGAGCAAAAGCCCATCGAAACGACGCTTGAGCTCGCCGATATCATCCGTTCGGCCATGCCCGCGAGCGCGCTGCGCGAAAAGCAGCACCCTGCCAAGCGCAGCTTTCAGGCCATCCGCATTGCCGTGAACGACGAGCTGGGCGAGCTTCCGCCGATGCTCGACGCGGCGGAGAAAAATCTGAAACCGGGCGGACGGCTCGCAGTCATCACGTTCCACTCGCTCGAAGACCGCATCGTCAAGAAGAAATTACAGGAGCTTGCACAGGGCTGCATCTGCCCGCCGGAATTTCCGGTGTGCGTGTGCGGACGAAAGCCAAAGGTCAAGCTCATCACAAGAAAGCCCATCGTTTCGGGCGAAGAAGAACTCGCAGAGAATCCCCGTGCCCGCAGCGCCAAGCTGCGCGTTGCGGAAAAGTGCTGACAACAGCCGAAAATACGCAAAAGAAAGGAGATCGCCATGGCCAGCCGCAGAGAGCAGAACATGAAATACCGCCGCTACAGCGGACGCGTCAATGGCAATCTCGCTTACGATCCCGCCTACGAAGAGCGCCAGCGCAGGCTGCGCCGCGAGCGTGAATACGAGCGCGAGCACGAGCGTCAGCGCGAGGAATTCATGCGTCCCCCGCAGCGGAAGGTGCAGAAAAAGGCTGCGCCCGTCCGCCGTCAACGCGAAAAGGTCTCGCTCGGCACGCTGTGCGGCTTTATGGCGCTGGCCGCAATGGTCGCGCTGATGATCATGTGCCGCGCACAGCTGACGGAAATCTCCGCGCAGGTCGTCTCCGTGCAGAAGGAGATCTCCGCGCTCGAGGACGAGCATGTCGCGCTGCTCACGCGCTACGAAAAAACCTTTGACCTCACCACCATCAAGGAGGCGGCGGCCGCGGCCGGTATGGCCAAGCCCAGCGCCTCGCAGGTCTACTACATCGACCTGTCGGAGCCCGACAGCGTGGTCGTCTACCAGCAGAAGAGCCAGAACGTTTTGTCGCGGGTGCTCACATCGCTTGGCAACGGCGTATGCGCAGTGGTGGAATATTTCAAATGAGCGAAGCTATACATAAGGAGTAAGGAGCTTCCTTACTCCTTTTCCATTTTTAAGGAGGATGAACGACTGTGGCACCACGCCCCCAGAACCAGAAAAGACGGCCCGAATCCGCGCGCCGCGCAAACCGCATCATTCAGACAAGAACGCTGCTGCTTCTGGGCGTGTTCGGCGTGCTGACGTTTGCGCTGCTCTTCACCCAACTCTATCACTGGCAGATCACCGAGCATGACGAGCTCCAGTCCGTCGCTGTGCGCCAGCAAACGCTGCGCACCACGGTGGAGGCGAGCCGCGGCACGATCTACGATCGAAACGGCACCATCCTAGCGATGTCCGCCTCGGCGGAGGATATTTTCATCTCTCCGAAGGAGATCATCGAAAACGATCAGGATCAAAACCTGATCGCCAACGGCCTTGCTGAAATTCTGGACCTTGACCCCGCTGACATCCTCAAAAAGATGGAGAAAACGAACTCGCAGTACGAAGAGCTCAAGAAAAAAGCGGATGACGAGCTTGCCGACAAGGTGCGGGAATTCATCAATGAAAACGACCTGAAGGGCGTTTTCATTCGTCCGACGAGCAAGAGGACCTATCCCAAGGGGACGCTCGCCTCACAGGTCATCGGCTTTACCAATGACCTCGGCGGTGCGATGGGACTTGAGGCGACGTACAACGACGAGCTGACCGGTGAGAACGGTATGGTCGTCACCGCGCGCGACCGCGACGGCCGCTCCGTGCTCTACCAGTACGACCAGTATTTCGACGCGGAAAACGGCTGCGACCTGCACACGACGCTCGACACGACCATCCAGTATTACCTTGAGAAAGGTGTGCAGGAGCTCGAGGCACGCTTCGGCACCGGCAAGGGCGCCGAGGGCATCGTCATGGACGTCAACACCGGCGCGGTGCTGGCGATGGCGTCGCTGCCGACCTACGACTTGAATTCCCCCGGCACGGTCTACAACGACTTTCTGACCTCCGGCATGACGGAGGAGCAGGTCCTCGAAAACATGAGAGACCTTCTCAACAAGCAGTGGCGCAGCAAGGCCATCAACGACACCTACGAGCCGGGCTCCACGTTCAAAACACTGACGCTCGCGATGGCGCTTGAGGAAAACGTTGTCGACCTGAACACGGGCTTCTATTGCAGCGGCAGCGTAAAGATCGAGGGCGAGACCATCAACTGCTCCAAGCGCGCGCCCGGTCACGGCCAGCAAAACCTGACGCAGGCGTTCGCCAACTCCTGCAACCCCGCGTTCATCAACATCGGCCTTCGCATCGGCAACGACAAGTTTTACCAGTACATGCTGGACTTTGGCCTGACGGAGAAGACCGGCATCGACACCACGGGCGAGGCCAGCGGCTTCGTCAACAGCGAAATTAAATATTCGACGCTGGCGCTGGCGTGCTACGCCTTCGGCCAGAACTTCAACGTCACGCCCATCGCGCTGCTGGCGGCGCAGTGCGCCTGCGTCAACGGCGGCTACCTCTATACGCCCTATCTTGTCGAAGAGATCACCGACCAGGACGGCAACGTCGTCTCCAAGCACGACTCCACGCCCATCCGCCAGGTCGTCTCCGAGGAGACGTCCGCGCTTGTGCGCGACATTATGGAGTATGAGGTCACAAGCGGCACGGGCAAGAACGGTCAGGTCGCGGGCTACCGCATCGGCGGCAAGACCGGCACAGCCGATAAGGTCGGCGGCGGCGTCATCGTCTCGTTCGTGTGCTTCGCCCCCGCGGATGACCCACAGGTGATGATGCTCCTGACGCTCGACGAGCCGAGCAAGTGGACCGGTACCTACGTTTCCGGCGGTAACATGGTCGCCCCCGTGGCGAGTTCCGTCATGGGCGAGATCCTGCCGTATCTCGGCATTGAGCCGAGCTACACCGCTGAAGAGCTCGTCGGCGCGGATAAGACTGTGCCGAACGTCGTCGGCCTCAGCAAGGACGCGGCGGCCGAGCGCCTGAGCGCGAACGGCTTCAGCTTCCGCACTGTCGGCAGCGGCGATACCGTCACCGACCAGACGCCCGCAGGCGGCGCAATCGTGCCGAACAGCGCGGAGATCATCCTCTACCTCGGCGCGGAGAAGTCGACTGACAAGTGCATCGTCCCGAACGTCGTGGGCGACAGCGCCGCGACCGCGAACCAGAAGATCGTGAACGCGGGGCTCATCATGGGCGTTTCCGGCGCGACGAACGCAAGCTCGTCCACGGTGCGCGCCATCTCGCAGAGCATCGCCGCGGGCACGGAGGTCGAGGCCGGTACGGTCGTGCGCGTCCAGTTCAGCGACAGCTCGGTGCGCGACTAAAGACAGCAAGACCCAATTCCGAAAGGAATTTTTCAAACGCAGTTATCTGAGCTTATTTCCGCATTAGAAGACAAAACGGTGCATGCGCCGCCTGACCTGATAGTCAGAGGCCTTGCGCTCGATTCCCGCAAGGTAGAAGAGGGATTCCTCTTCTTCGCCCTGCCGGGGGAGAAGGAGGACGGCGGCGAGTTTATCGCCGAAGCCAAAGCGCGCGGCGCGGCCTGCGCCGTGTGCGAGCATCCGCCGGAGACGGAAATTCCCTATATCTTAGTGCCGGATGCGCACAAAGCGCTTGCGCTTTGCGCGGCGGTATGGTATGGTACTCCGGCGGGAAAACTCACCGTGGTCGGCGTGACCGGCACAAACGGCAAAACGACCACGACGTATCTTATCAAACAGCTCTTGGAGCGCACAAAGGGCGCGAAGGTCGGCCTGATCGGCACGAATCAGAATTTGATCAGTGACAAGACCATCCCGACCGACCGCACAACTCCCGACGCGCTGACCGTGCAGCGCCTGCTCGCCCAGATGGTCGATGCGGGCTGCACCTATGCCGTGATGGAGGTCTCGTCCCATGCGCTGATGCAGAGCAGGGTAGAAGGAATCCGATTCCGCGTCGGTGTTTTCACGAACCTGACGCAGGATCATCTTGACTACCACGGCACGATGGAGGCCTACTGTGATGCAAAGTCACGGCTTTTCGACCAGTGCGACATCGCCTGCGTCAACGGCGACGACGCGTGGACGGAGCGCTTGCTCGCCCGCTATACGGGCGAGCGGGTAACATTCGGGCAGGGCATGACGAACGACCTTGTCGGCTGGCGCGCCCGCTACGAAAACGACTGCGTGCGCTTCACCGCCTGCACCGACCTCGACCACGAGGAGACGAGGATCGGCATCCCCGGCGGCTTTTCGCTCTACAATGCGCTCGCGTCGCTTTCTGCCGTGCAGGCGCTCGGCGTGCCGCTTTCCGATGCGGCGAAGGCGCTGACGGAATGTGTCGGCGTCAAGGGCCGGTGCGAGGTCGTACCGCTGAGTGCACCGTTCACCGTCATCATTGACTATGCGCATACGCCCGACGGGCTCAAAAATATTCTCTCCACGGTCTGCGGCTTTGCCGACGGGCGCGTCATCGCGCTCTTTGGCTGCGGGGGCGACCGCGATAAGACGAAGCGACCCCGCATGGGCCGCATCGCCGCGGCGCTCTCGGACTTCGTTGTCCTCACGAGCGACAATCCCCGCACCGAAGACCCTTACACCATCCTGCGCGATGTGCTCCCCGCCATTTTGGAGAGCAGAACGCCGTTCGCCGTCATCGAGAACCGGCGCGAGGCCATCGGTTTTGCTCTGCGCGAGGCGAAAGCGCGCGACGTGGTCGTCCTCTGCGGCAAGGGGCACGAGACCTATCAGGAGATCGGAACGATAAAATACCACCTCGACGAGAGGGAGATCGTGCGCGAGAGGTTCGCGCAAGTACAAAGGAAGGACGCCGCTGACGCGGCGAAGGAAAACGAACATGAAGATCATCATTGCCTGCATACTGAGCTTCGCGGTCTCCGCGATCACGGGAAAATTTCTGGTCCCTGAGCTGAGAAAGCTCAAGGCCGGACAGAGCATCCGCGAGGACGGCCCCACATGGCACGCCGGAAAGGCCGGCACGCCGACGATGGGCGGCTTAATGTTCATCCTCGGCATCTTCGTCTCTATTCTGATCTGCGGCTGGAAGGGCATGATGGCGGGGGACTTTGAGCACCTCTACATCTTCTTTTTTGCGCTGATCTTCGGCGGCATCGGCTTTTTAGACGACTTTGAAAAGGTGAAGCACAAGCAGAACCTCGGCCTCACGGCCATCCAGAAGTTCCTGCTCCAGCTCGCCGCGGCGGTCGCGTTCCTCTGCCTGATGCGCTTTGAGGGTATGCTGACGCCGAACCTCTACGTGCCGTTTTTCAACACGCAGATCGTCATGAGCTGGTGGGTGTACATGGTGTTCGCGGCGTTTGTCATCGTCGGCACGGTCAACGCCGTCAACATCACGGACGGCATCGACGGCTTGGCTGGCAGCGTGACGGTGCCAGTCGGCCTGTTTTTCACCGTGCTCGCCATCTGGTGGCAGGGCTATGAGCAGCTCGGCATTTATGCTGCGGCGCTCGTCGGGGGAATTCTCGGCTTCCTCATCTATAATTTCCACCCCGCCAAGGTCTTCATGGGCGACACAGGCTCGCTGTTTCTCGGCGGCACGGTGGCGGCGCTGGCCTTTGCCTACGATATGCCGCTTGTGCTGATCCCCGTCGGCTTTGTCTACATCTGCGAGACGCTGTCCGACATTTTGCAGGTCATCTACTTCAAGGCGACGCACGGCAAGCGCCTTTTCAAGATGGCGCCGCTGCACCACCACTTTGAGCTCTGCGGCTGGAGCGAGGTGAAGCTTGTCGCTGTGTTCACCAGCGTGAGCGCGCTGTGCTGTCTGGCGGCGCTGTTCGGAGTACTCAACAGATTTCATTTTTGAGAAACGGCAAGCCGTTTCTCAAAAATGAGAGGGGATGCGCGGCGCTCTGTGCCTCGCCGCCCTTGGCGGCTCGACACTCACTCTGCGAGAAGTATTTTTCGCCACGCACCGGTCGCGGCGAAAAATGATTAAAAATATTTCGCGCCTGCGGGCGCGAAAGTCTGCGACGCTTGGTTGCAAAATGGAGGCAAAATGGAGGCAAACTCGCGCAGAGCGCGAGTTTGCAATCAGTATGAAAGGGGGAAGACTGCATGACCAAGGAAGAACGCTTGCTGCGGCAGGAGCAGCGCGAGCGGGCGAAGGCCATCGAGGCGGCGGCGCGCGAAGCGGGCCGCGGACCGCTGGACCTTCCGTATCTTCTGCTGGTGCTTAC